>CEOV01013576.1_pt1 | contig 15096 bp, 8 predicted proteins | sample 530631 | NCBI WGS metagenome assembly CEOV01 (sample SAMEA2620756, study PRJEB7988) | marine metagenome | isolation source: saline water (ENVO:00002010), including
TGGTTGCTGTGCTACTGGTTGCTGTGCTACTGGTTGCTGTGCTACTGATTCCTGTACCCCTGGGGTATTATTCCATAATTGAGATTCTTGTTCCTTCTGAATGCCCCAAGTACCTTCAAATTGCCAATTTTCTCCTTTAGGTTTTCTTCCACGCACTATAAGTACTACAACAATCAATATTGCTAGAATTAAAGCTAAGCTAATCATTACTTCAGAACCCATGTTTTGTAAAAAGTTTGCACTAGTTCCATCACCACTTCCATCAGCACCAGTTCCATATGGATTTACATGGTTTACTTTAACTAAATGTCTATGCGTGATATCATCAGCTGCGGAAACCCCGATATACCAATCTGAAAACTTATCAAGATTTTCCCCTTCAAAAGTATTCATTACGTAGATCTCTTCGGTAATTTCAATTTCTGCTACTAATACGGCATCTTCAGTATTTTCCCAATTTTGTTTTGAAGCATAAATTTCAAGATGTGTAATATCAGAACTGGACAATGCATCCCATTCAATTTGAATAGCAGTTCCCTCTAATATCCAATTTGCTCTTACATTTTCTACGTCTGGAAGATATGCTCCTGGATCATCTCCACGATTATCCTTAGAAATTGTAGAACTAACGGTTAACCCATCAGTTATTGAATTTCCAGCAGAATCAATTGGAATCACACTTAGGAATACTTCCATTTCTGCAATTATTGCTTTACCATCCGATAAACTATCAATTTTTAGTGGAAGATCAGGATTACGACCAGTAAACATTACTGGGTCTAATGGCCCACCAAAACCAACTGATGTAAATGAATCAGTAGAAGCATAAATTGCATATTGCTCGACATCGCTTTCAGGACTCTTTTCAAAATTTAAACCTACAGCCGTACCGTCATCTTCTGGCCAATCAATTGCTTCTAAATTAGTAATTCTTGCAGGCGGAACTTTATCATCTAAATTATTTATTGGAATCACATCTACTTCTAATAAATCATCAAGCCAAACATTTCCTTTAATATCGTGAACAGTTACTGTAACATATAATAATTCATTTGCTTTAATTTCTTCTTGCTTTGAATCACTACCGATTAAATTTGAATTCTGTCCATACCTTGCTTTATCCAATCTAATTTCAATAATTTCATTTTCTGAGCCTATAAATTGTTGATCAAATCTTGTACAACCACAATTTTGCTCGTCATCTCCAATTGAATTCCATAATTCTTCAAGGTTATTTATTGGTTGATTATTTGCCCATACGACATAATAGGCGAAATCATTTGCTTGTGAAGGTTCCCAAGCAACCCTTATTGCGGAACCATCATCATTCGGCTCATCCCAAGACTCAATATATCCAATTCTATCAGGTGCTAGAGTACCAGCATCAAGTTGTTTATATGGTTCAGCAGAAACAATATCTACATTCAATAAATCTTCATTTAACCAATTATCAGAAGCTACTACAGCAATGTAATACTTTTTACCATCAATCAAAGAAGCACCATCAATCGACGAAATAATTATACTGTTTTTACTACAGTCTGTAAGAATTGTTGCAACTCCAAATGTAGTTGCAGTAACAGGCTCTTCTACTACGATATTTTGTCCACTACTTGGATCAATATCCCAGCCTAACCAATCTTCAGCATCTAATGCATAAACAGTAGTTAATCCACAATCTTCGGCAATTGATGGGACCCATTCTACTGTAATTCTTCCGCCCTCGTCATCAGGTGTATCGAATGCATTAACGCCCAGTATTTTTGGAGGTGGCACTCCATCATCAATTCCTCCGGTAGGAATTGCAGGACCAATAATTAGTGCATTAGCTAAATCTTCTTGCCCTGCATCATCAACGCAGGTTAATGCAAGCCAATATGCACTTCCAGCATCTAATTCTAATACAGTAGAATTTTCAAGGTCGTAATCAACATCTACATAATTTGTGGATGCAATAGCATTTGTTATCGCTTGATTGTAAATGTAAATTCTTGTATGAGAAATATCCAATCCTCCACATTTTGACCACTCTACATATAGTTCACCGTCTTCACCATTTTCATTAGGTTCAGCAAAACCTGAAATTGGTGGAGCTGGCACATCATCTTCAGTCATCACAGGTCCAAATATATTCGAGGGATCTCCTTGGGAACCATCAGCATATGTAACAATAACAACTGCAAAATATTCTACTCCATCAATTAATGGATTATTTCCATCACTTGTTCCAATATCTATCTTAGTTTGTCCCCATACCGAAGATGTAGCATCAGGTTCATCATTCCATTCATCTCCTTCAAAAATATATAACGAATAGGAACTAAAGTCTGGATCAGGACTTGCAGTCCATTCAACGGTTAAAACTCCACCCCCATCATCAGGCCTATCTTCTACATTGATTATTTCGACAGGGGATTGAATACGTTCCCAATCATAGGTTAATTTAACTTTCATAGAACCATTTAATGTAGTTTTCAATCTGAGTTCAATATCCATTCCATTAACACTCATAGTTGCCAAATCCAATACTTTTTGTAATTCTGCACCAATGTTTGGATTAGTTTCAGATAAATCCCATTCACCTCTATATTTCATATCCACAGAATGAATCCATGTTGGTGAATAAGCCACTGTACTTGAAAGTACAAGAGGTAAATCAGAATAGAGCATAGTACCTTCTTGGAAATCACCTAAATTTTCATCTACAGGAATCGTAAATGCTGTAGATGCTAATGTTGTTTGATGCCCAGGATGAGTTTGGTTAGAAATATCTAGATTTAATCCTGCAACATTAATTGATAGTGGGTTTGCATATCTAGTAATTATTTGATCCATTGGCGCATAGTTTGGTAATGCCCAGCCATACATTCCATCTGTTCCGACTAAGAATAATCCGTTCGGCCCTAATGATAAATCATTAAATGATAGGGGTTCTCCATTTTGATTGTCAAGGAACCATGTATTTCTGACAGAATGAGTAATTCCTTGTGCATCAATTCTGACTAAATCTCCTTCAAATAATGCAAATAAATCATTTCCATCACTTGTCATCTCAATTACAGGCCAATTACCCATTTGCCAAGTCGAAGCACCATCTTCAAACTGATTATCTGCCATATTATAATGGACAATAGGTTCTTGATCAGTAGCTACGTGTACTCCCCAAGAATCTGCGGAAAGAGCCGTTATCGTATTGCTTGGAACTTGATCAATTTTATAAATTAAATCTACATCATTTGTAGTTAGATTGTAAGCACTAGCACCAGGTCTAGTAGGGCCAGCTCCATTATGCGAAATGAATAATTTTCCATTATCTTCAAAGATATCATTAACTCTATTTCCAATAAGTCCATTTAACCTATCAATTGTTGGCATGTATGATTCAGTAACAGGATCATATCTCACTACACCTACTGGAGTAGCCATCCAAATTTCTCCTGAGGAGTGAACATATAATTTGTCAATAATTGGACTAGGTAATCCATTTGCGACACTTAACGCACTTTCCCATTGAGATGTTGAATCATTCCAAACACCAACTCCATTTACCGTAGCAAACCATGTTTTTCCTTGATGTTTTATTGCATCTAAAATAAAGCTACTCGGTAAACCAGGTAATAACTCACCATTATCCCATTGAAGTGTGTTCGTATTCAGTACATTAATTCCTGGAACACTACCCCCAATTCCAGTTAATCCAACAGCCAAGAGATTATTCTCTAATGAAACTCCATCCATATCTGGTGAAAGACTTGCTGAAATACGGGATAGATTATTATTAGTAATATCCAATCTCCATAATCCTAGTCCTTGGGTTGTTATCCACATCATATTCGTGGAATCATCTAATAAAACATCTTTGATGGTATCAAAACCAAATGACCATCCTCTATTCCAAGAAATTGTTCCGTTTGGTCCATATTGACCTTCAAGAATTGAATTTCCTAAATCACTAAATCTATCATTGGCAGTTACAATGTATAAGTTATTGGAATTTCCCACAAATTCTTCAATATTCCCGTTTAAGAAATCTGTTTGACTATCAAAATATCCTTTGAATAATTGTCCATTATTATCTAACCAATCTATACTACTGTATCCTTGATCTCCTCCAGGTCTACCGATGATAAATCCATTTCCAAAGGGAGCATTATCTACATAATTGATTGAGGAAGTTTCAAGAGTTTGATCTAAAACAGTACCAGTATAGACAAGATTTCCACTAACTTCGATTATAGACATCCCTCCATTACTATCATCTTCGTATGAATGGCCAACGACTAACATGCCTCCGCCCCAATCCATAGAGTCCCACCATACAGGCTCTTCTGAGATTCCATCAGAACTATCTAAAGTTACCAACCAATTTCCGGAAGAATAATCGTATCTAGTAATACCATGACCTTCATCTTGATATGCTATGTACATCACTTCTTGATCATCACATGCTAAAGCAACAGCATCATCGTCATCTAGACCATTGTTATTTTCCCATAAATTTGTAGTTTCCCAAGAATCAGTAACGGTATTGAATCGACCTACTCCCCCGCCACTACCAAAACTACCTTGCCATCTAACTCCGAAGTGCATGTAATCGTTACATTCCTTCATTGACCAAATATCCCCATTTGGCAACCCTTGGGTATTCGCATTTTCCCAAATATCATGATCATTACTATCAATAACTCCATCTGCATTATTGTCATTTCCTGTAATTCTTTGAAGTGTAGGAGAACCTTGCCACCATTGACCCCCAGTTGTTCCTGAAGCATACCAAAGATTAGTACCTTCAACATATAATTCAATAATTTCATCATCAAATGAATCAGGGTGTAATCCCCCATTATCAATCGTCCATGAATCTAACCATGTTTCTGTAAGTGGATCGTATCTAGCAATTCCAGATTGTGTTGCAAATAATATTTCACCATTATATTCTACAATTTCTCTAATAGGACCGTCAAGTGAATTGGGCCAGCTATTCAATAAATTCCCACCACTATCTAATTCTTTTACACTATCACCATAAGTTACATACAATCTATTTCCGAGATAAACAGAAAGAGCTCTACCCACTTCTTGACCAGGCTCCAAAGGATCTTCCCAATCATCTGAGGTTAAATTATAACGCATTATGTATCCTTCATCATAACTTGCCCACCATCTCGTTTCAGCTTCACTGGCTCCAATATGTAAAATACCTTCTACAATATCTGCACCATGAATGAAAATATCATCTCCAAATTCATCACTAGGATTAATTGCTCCTAATCCAGTAAGAGTTGCTAAATCAATTCTACCAATATTATCTCCTTGAGAAGTTAATTCAGGAATAAAATATAAGACACCCGAATCTATTATTAATTTTTGAGGAGACAACTCTTCTAGTCCTTCAGTTCCATAATCAACATTACCAATCACAGTACCCGTATTCAAATCAATTTGTGTCAAATCGAAATTATCATCACCTCCAACCCAAATTGCAGGAATTGATTCATCCAATGCTAACGCAGTAACTTGATTATTAGGAATCATATTATTTGTGGAAGACCATTTTGGCATCCATAGATTTGAACTAGTATTATAACGTAAAATTCCATCACCATTTAGTCCAAGGTATACAATTCCATTATGTAGAACAACTGGCGAATTACTTGAAGCACTCTCGGTATTCCAATCTTCAATGACAGTATACGTGTTAGTATCAAATAATGCTGCACCATTTAATGTTGTTACCATTAATTGATTTGTTCCAACAAATCTTACAGAGGTATAGTCTTGCCAACCAGTGGGGCCGTCAGAAGGCAATCCATCATCTTCTCCCCAACAATTTTGATCGTCTCCACCATTAAGTGTTTGACGATTCCATCGGCAAATTTCATTATTTGCCATTGCTACCCAAATATAAGTAGAATCGCTATCAATACCATAGTATCTATGACTCCACCATTGACCGTCATGATCTAAATCATTAAATCTCTGACCATTAAATCTAGTGGCACCATCATCTGTTCCAACCCATACATATCCATCTATATCAATATGTAACGACCTTATGGTGTCTGATGGTAGATCTCCTCCTTGACCCCCATCCCAAATTTCTAATATTTCTCCGGTTAATTCATCGAATATAGTTACTCCAAAGTCAGGAATTCCAACATAAATCATTCCATTTCCAGCTACAATAGGAATTTCTTCTAATTCATCAAGACCAGTTGATCTCCATGGTGACAATTCGTTACCAGATGCAAGTTCAATTCTTTGAACACCCTCATTAAATGTACCTAAATAAGCGATTCCACCAACTGTAACTATATCTGTGTAAGGTCCGACATCGTATTCATAATTTCCAGCATCATTAGTTGCTAAATCAATTATTGTTATTCCGTTAGGATGAGATGTCACTAAATATCCAGAGTCATCATGAGAAATTCCTAAAATTGTTTCATCTGTAAAATCACCTGAACCCCAAAGTCTTGTTAGATTTCCCATTGAATCCAATTCTTGAACACTTGTAGAATCTTCAGTTGCGACATACATTAGATTCCCATCAGTAGTCATTGCAACCACATTTCCACCTAAATTTGTAATAGGGTCTACCCATTTCCAAATTGATGAATCAAAGACATCAATAATATCTCCCGAAGCAACAAAAACTTTATCTCCAATTTGAATTACAGAATTCATTTCAGTTCCGCTTGGGGAACTAACAAGATCCATCTTTTGAGAATAAAGGCCAGATATCATTGGATCTAAAACACTCATAACTCCACTTCCATCATTTAATAATGCGATTGAAGTTGAAGGTGAACGTATGCCGTTGGATGGCCATGGAATAATATTTTTACCATCTCTAGCCATATTTAATTCGTTGATTAAGTCATATTCGTTTGTCATAACTCCTATTGAAGAATCGTGTTGATGTAGTTTGTTTTCTAACAAAATAAAAATATAATTGTCTAATTTTACTATGTCTATGACATTATTATCATCTAACCAATTTGCATTTGTCCATGCACTAATCCAGCTATCTTGTGCATAATTCCAACGCAAAATACCATTATCTCGAGTAGCAATGTATAGTACATCACCAGAAATAATCATTTCATGAACTCTATCAGTATTAGGGTCTTGTAATAATTCTAGAACTGAGTTAGAATTTGTATCCCATCTTGCAATCCCTCCATTTTCAATTGAAACATACATGATTCCGTTAGCAAATTCAATATCTTGTGGTACCCCTTCAGGCCAGTCTGAATTTCCAGCTGTTTGTTCTAAAGTCCAATCAGTTCCTAAACTATTTAATTGGAAAAGCCCCCTTTGAGAAATTCCATAAATATCATTAGCAGATGCAAAAGAATGCCAGAACCCAAAAGCCTCTTCTCCCGCAATAACTGGTTCATCGGGCAATTCAACTAATAATTCTCCATCAATTAGTGAATATACATTTATTTCTCCGCCTGCTGTAATCATTAATCTTTGATTAATATCATCAATAAATAAATCAGTCACAGTACCTTCTAAATCTCTAAGATGGATAATATTTGGATTAATTGTATTATCAATTTGAAGTACAGAATCACCTATTGCTACATACAATCTTCCATCATTCGGATCTAGATCCCAATCTGTAATTTGTAATTCGATTGGAGATAGGGATACAGGAGGATCTACAGGGCTTAGTGCTTCTAATACTAAATCTGTGATTTCAGAACCAGAAGGTATTCTATATTGAGCTCCTAAATCACTATTTGGTTGCATTCTTCCATTATATACATCTCCATTTAGGAAACCTTCTTGATATCCAAAACCACCATTTTCACTCCAGTCAAAAAATGAATATTGTGTTGAAGGAGAATATAATTCAGGATTCATTGAATAAATTCCATTACTTCCATCTACACCAACTTGTAAACTAACGTTAGAAACAATTGCCCCTGGAGCGAAATTTAATTCCCAATTCGCATAACCCGGCTGGTTATTTGTAGGGGAAGCACCTATTGTTTCAAGAGTAACCCAACCAGTATCCTCAGAACCCGAAAGTCCCCATGTATTTGCATTAGAATTTGCATTATCATGTTCGGGATGTCCGAGGTGAGCACTGGCTACCGTAAGTATGGGAGACATACTTGAAAATAGCATCATTACAACAAATAATGTGGCTGTAAAAAATCCAGACCTAGTTACCGCAGGTTTAATCATAAGTGAGCGTGAAGTTGAATCATTTATGAAAGGCATGGTATTCTGACTCAGATTTTAATAAAAATAAATAAATTACTATTTTTTATTCGGTTACTTTATGATTCTTATATAATCAACAAAATATTGAGATAGATACACAAAGCAATTAGAATTAACTAATGTTGAGTTACATGTTTGGATATGGAATCGTCAAGTTCTGAAGATCAAAATTTACGTAAACGTGCTTTAGAGTATCATGAAAAAAGTCCAAGAGGAAAAATAAAAATTGTTCCCACGAAACCACATTCAACAGCAAGAGAATTATCTCTTGCATATTCTCCAGGGGTAGCATATCCTTGTTTAGAGATTGCAAAGAATCCTGAGGATTCATATCGATATACATCTAAAGGGAACTTAGTTGCAGTAATTTCAAATGGAACAGCCGTTTTAGGCTTAGGAAATATAGGCGCTTTAGCATCAAAACCAGTAATGGAGGGAAAGGGGCTTTTATTCAAAACATTCGCAGATATTGATGTTTTTGATATCGAAATAGATGCAACAGATCCTGAGGAATTTATCAGAACAGTTTGTAATATTGCACCTACGTTCGGAGGAATAAATTTAGAAGATATTAAAGCACCAGAATGTTTTGAAATAGAAAGAAGAATCAGTGAACAAACAAAGATACCAATAATGCACGATGATCAACATGGCACAGCAATAATAACTGGTGCGGCTTTAATCAATGCTGTTGAATTACAACAAAAAAGAATAGAGGAAATTAAGGTAGTAATTGCAGGAGCTGGAGCAAGTGCAATTGCATGCGCCAATCATTATGTTGCAATTGGAGTAAATCCCTTGAATATTGTAATGTGTGACTCGAAAGGAATTCTGACTAAATCTAGATTACAATTAGGAGAATTAAATCAATATAAAGCACCTTATGCTAGAGATTTATATGATGGTAACCTTGCTTCTGCAATGGTTAATGCAGATTTATTTTTAGGATTGTCGAAGGGAGGAGTAGTAACTAGAGAAATGGTACAATCAATGGCTAAAAATCCAATTATTTTTGCTTTAGCAAACCCAACTCCTGAGATTATGCCAGAAGAAATAAAAGCTGTAAGAAATGATGCTATTATAGCTACAGGAAGATCAGATTTTCCTAATCAAGTTAACAATGTTTTAGGATTTCCCTATATCTTTAGAGGAGCTTTAGACGTTAGGGCAAGAGATATTACTCAAGGTATGAAAATGGCGGCTACAAGAGCACTTGCAAGTTTAGCTAAAGAACCAGTTCCAGAAGAAGTACAGCTCGCATATGGTGGAGAAATGTTGAGTTTTGGAAAGGAATATATTATACCTAAACCGTTTGATCGTAGAGTATTAATCTGGGAAGCATCAGCAGTTGCACAAGCAGCAGTAGATGAAGGAATATCTGGTATTCCTCCAAGTATTTTTGATTACCAAAATTATAGGGACAGTTTAGAATCTAGATTAGGATTAACACATAATATGATGAGAGGAGTAATTAACGAAGTTAAAGGAAGAAAAAAGAAAATTGTATTCCAGGAAGGTGAAAATTCCAAAGTTTTAATGGCTGTTTCAGAATGTATTAGGGAAGATATTTGTGAACCTATTTTATTAGGAGATGAAGAACAAATTGAAAAAATCAAAGAAGAGTTAGCACTGTCTTTTGATTGTGAAATTATTGACCCTAAAAATTGTGTAAAAAGATTGGGATTATATTCTAATTATTTATTTGAAAAAAGAAGTAGGAAAGGAATTACACTTGCTGATGCACAAAGATTATTGAAAAGTAGACCTTATTATGGTTCTGTAATGGTTGCATGTGGGGATGCTGACGGGTTATTAGGAGGATTAGATAGAAATTATCCCGATGTTTTAAAACCTGCAATTCAAGTAATTGGTAAGGATAAAAATGCACATTGTTTAGTCGGTTGTTATATGATGTCAGTCAAAGGAAAATTGATGTTTTTAGCGGATGCTACAGTTAATGTATATCCAGATTCAAGAACATTAGCCGAAATCGCAGTACAAACAGCAGTAGTAGCCAGAAGATTTGGAATTGAACCCAAAGTAGCAATGCTATCTTTCTCAAATTTCGGCTCAAGTCAAAAACAGCGTACGGAAAGGTTAGAAGATGCGATTTCATTAGCTAGAGAATTAGATCCAAATTTAGTTATTGACGGACCAATGCAAGGTGATACAGCTTTAAATTCTGAAATACAATCAGATTATGGATTTATGTCTTTAGACGGACCAGCAAATGTATTGATTTGTCCAAATCTTGCATCAGCGAATATAGCTTACAAGTTACTTTCCGAATTAGGTGATGCTGAGATGACTGGACCAATTCTTGAAGGTTTAGAGAAGCCAGTTCAAGTGCTTGCAAGACATGACGGGGTTAGGCATATTATTCATATGGCTGCAATTTGTGCTCAAGATTCAATTAGAGGGGCCCATCCTCAAAAGAGTTTAAGATTCTAGTTTTTTTAGTGTAAGGGGCAATTGAAATAAGTTTATTTTCTGTAAATTCTAAAGTTGGGTGTTTAGGTCTGTAAATTAGCCCCGTAAGTAATGAGAAAAAAACACCCCCCATTATTAAATTCCCAAAACTACTTGCAATATATCCAGGAGATGCATTGAAATAAGCCCATATAAATGAGGGAATAATACCAATAAAAATTGCAATAATAACTTCACGTTTTAAGATTTCAAATCTATCAAATTCAGAGGGTAATTTTTTATCAAACGAATCAACATGATCTTTTGGTAATTTTACGATTCTAAATTTAATATTTTTATTATGTGATTTATGTAATGAAAATCCAGGAGTAATTGATTTATTATTACCAGTTTTCCCTTTTTTTGTACATTGCATCCCGTAACCGGCGGATTTAGAATTATCTTCTAACCATGGACTTCCATCACAAGGAGCACCCCAATAACTAACATGAGGTTGATCAGCAATTAATTCACCATTTTTATCAGGCATTAAAACAGAATCTATTAATTGTTTTTTTGCGAGTTCCCATTCAGACTCACTTGGTAGTCTAAATTTAAACTCTTTATTTTCTTCATTTATAATTTTCAAAAAATCCTCGACATCTTGTTGATTTAACTGGAAATAATTTGGAACTTTTTGATATTTTTCAAAAACTCTTCTCCACTCTTTTTCTGTAATACAATTTTTTGTAATTTCAAAGTTATAATCTATCTCTACTTTGTGCCTTGGTCTTTCTGCAGCAAAATATAGGCTCCCTTTATCCCTACCTAAGTACACATTCCCCGGACTAATTTTTAAAAATTCTAAAGGTAAATTTTTCATTTAATCAACCTTCCATCCTGGTCTCCAAAATTTTAAATTATCCAATAAATCACTCCATTCTTGATCATCAGCCTTCAACAAATAGAACGCTCTTCGATCTAAACCCTCGATTAGTTCTTCGTCAATTTCTTTTCTTTTTGCAGCATCCTTCCATTCTACTTGCATTTCACGAATTAATCTTTTTCCATTAGTAGGAGAATCAAAATTTTTTTCACAAATTTCTTGTAAATTTTGTAACCAAACTCTAGTACCTTTAATATGTATTTCACTATCATATTTTTGGGGACTTTTCGCACCTTTACCAAAGGGCCACCACTTCATTATGTAGGCCTCTAACTTCTTATTTGAAAGGGTTCGTATACATTAAATCATTATGTTTGATAATGTAGCGATGTAATAATGGGTCGAATTTTCATCCATCTTCATGGAAAGCCTAAAGATAAATCATTAAATTCCTTGATTCAAATGTATTTGACTAGGTTAGTATCAGAATCAGTGAAAATTATAGAACATAATGAAAATCTTTCCAAAAATGAATATTTAAAAAAATTGATGAATTTGACTAAAAATGGAAAATTAATCCTTTTCGAGGAGAATGGAGCAAATCACAACTCGATTGAATTTTCAAATTTGATTAAATCCTGGAAGTTAGAACAGGAAGACATACATCTCGCAATCGGTCCTGCTGAGGGTTTTCCAGAACATTCTTTTTCTAAATTATCGTTGTCAAAATTAACATTCCCTCATGAATTAGCTGCCGTCATATTAATTGAGCAAATTTATCGTTCTATTCAGATAATTAAAGGAACAAAATATCATAAGTAAATTTAGAGAGCATTAACTAAGGGGATAAATATGACACTCTTTTACACTGGAATTTCAACAATTTTAGGTTTAATATTAATTTGGATGAGTAAAAATCAACCTTTCCCTGAACACTCACAAAAGTTTGGTTTTTTACTTATTATTTTAGGTAGTTTAGGGTTTATAGCCGAGCAAGCGGAAAGAGAAGTCGGTCCAACGGTTGAACCCCTAATTCTTACGATTTTAGGCGGCGTTGGAGTAGTAATCGGTCTTATTCATGCTATAAGAACTAGAATGGATGTACTAATTGCTCCAAGTTCAGGTTTTTTATTGGTTATTGGAACGATTTCATTATTTTCAAATGAGTGGCCTACATTAACTGGTTTCGAACAGATTTCAGCATTTGTTTTGATTTCATTGATTATTTTTCTAAATATATATCTAATTTTTAGGACACTCTTAATTGGAAAACTCCCAATGGCTTGGTCCCAATCTGGATTAAGACAATTAAGAAGAGGTATTATTTTTGGTGAACGCGGGGCGATTAGTTGTTTTGAAAAAGCCTGGGATATCGACGAAGAGCACTTGAATGCTATGGCCTACAGTGCTCTTTCATTAATTCATAAACATCATAAAAATGAAGATGAATATAAAAAATGGAATCAAAGATTACTTGAATTAGGTGGTTTTGAATCAGTAGATGAAACCTGGATTTCAGCAGTTGAAGATGGTCTCAATAAGTTAAGCAATAATTGATGCAATAATACAAATGTTTTTTAAATCTAAAAAACGATATTGATACTGATGGAGGCAAACACGGTGGAAAGAAATGAAAAATGGGCAGTATCGACTTATTTTTGGATGGGTATAGTAGTCTGGTTTTGTGCAAACCTGCTTAGTCAGGCAGTATTTATGGGAAAATTTGGTGAACCTTATGGCCGAGAATTATTGGATCAGGGACTAAGTCCGATGTATTGGGGTTTGATAATAGTTGAATTATCAATTTATTTGGTTGGAATCTATATTTTAGGTTCAAAATTTAAACAAAAAAACTTTCCAATTATGTCATAATTTGTAACAACTGCTTTTAATCGTAAGCATTAGTTTGTGCATGGTCCGTATCAACAGAGTCCATACAGGTACTGGCGACGAAGGTTATACTTCGTTAGTAGATGGAACTAGAGTGCTTAAATTCCATCCAAGACTTGAAGTGGTAGGAACTTTAGATGAATTGAATTCAATATTTGGCATAGTATTAATGGAAAGTAATAGAATTCCTGACAAACATTCTGATGGCGGAGAAAGAAAAAATGTAATTGAGGTTCAGCAAATTATTACTCGCGGAGTAAAAAGAATACAACAAGAACTATTTGATTTAGGGGCTGAATTAGCTTGTCCTAAAGATAATATCCCCGAAGGAATAGTACTATTACAACAAGAAGTAAGTGATATGTTGTTATCTGAGATGGATTCTATGCAAATGGAACTCAAGTCATTAGAATCATTTATACTTCCAGGGGGCAGTGCACCGATTGCGAATTTACATATTGCAAGAACAGTAGTTAGGAGAACAGAGAGGCAATTGATTAAGCTGATTCACGATGAAGGAGAAGATTCCGTAAGACCGTTCGTAAAAGAATATTTAAATCGCTTATCTGATTGGTTATTCGTCCTTGCTCGTTGGGTATCAGTTAGATTAGTAGAAGATGAATACCTTTGGATACCAATTGCCAAAAGATCTGAAGAAAAGTCAATTTCAGAACTCATAGAAAATCAACAAACAAGATTTAATTTGGATTAATGAAATTTTTTGCAGAATTAATTACGGATTTAGTTAAATCATGTGTAACTTGATTGATTGCAGAATCCCAATCTAACCATAAATAGTTTCTATGTTCTTCAGATAGATTTACATTTATTTCCGATGTTTTTGCCAATAACCACCAAACAGTTTTTTGGATTTTCTTACCCTTTTTCACAAACTCATATTGAGTTTTTTTGATAAATCCATCAATCCAGGTTATGTCTGAAATACCTGTTTCCTCAGTAAGCTCCCTTAGTGCGGTTTGCTTACGATTATCATCATTTGCTTCAATATGCCCTTTTGGTAAATCCCAATGCCCTTGAGGGTACTGTAGAATTAATATTGAATCTAAATTGACTAAAACAACACCACAGGATGTTTCCATATTCTTTCTGTAAAATTAATTGTTTTTTGTATTTACCATTATTTTCTATGATATAATTGAATAACAAGTTAATTTCACCTTGTCAACGATGAGTTTGTTTAATGGGCTAAAAATCGAAAAAATTGTAGCTGATGGGGATTTAGATGGATTAATTGCAGCATCAATATTAAAATCATATTTTTCAGATGTAGAAACAATTTTTGCTCATGCTGCAGAAATTAGAAATGGAAATTTAGATCAGATAATTGATAGGAAAACAGCAATATGTGATCTACCATTTCATTCAAACTGTGGATTATATTTAGATCATCATAGCACCAACAAACCAAATAAGAATGAATTACAGAAATTTAGATTAGAAGGAGGTATATGTGAATGGCATCCTGCAGATTCTGCAGCACGTGTAGCTTTCGATTTATGTTCAAAAAAGATTGACTTATCTCATTTAGAAAATTTTATGGAAATGGTTGACAAATTAGATTCTGGTAAAATTTCACTTTTAGAATTTAATTCAGATAATCCTATTTTATGGCTTTCAAAAACTATTAATTTGGAAGATTTAGATTATGT
>CEOV01026505.1_pt1 | contig 14993 bp, 10 predicted proteins | sample 530631 | NCBI WGS metagenome assembly CEOV01 (sample SAMEA2620756, study PRJEB7988) | marine metagenome | isolation source: saline water (ENVO:00002010), including
TTAACATTCATCACGGCTGGAGAACTTACCGATGAAACATTTGGTGTTTGTTGTTGTTCGGGTATTTTTTTATTAGTTATTGGTTATTATATTAAGGGCCAAGAAAAAAGTAGACGAATTTTTGTAATCCAAAATCCGATTTATCGGCCTTCGCCAATGCAAGCAACATCACTACCAGCAGTGCAAAAGCAACCTTCTCCCCCAAGTGTAGTTATCGCCCAACCAACTTCATCAGGAGCCATCAGTTCTAATGAAAATAAAGTCGATTGGGAAGAAAAAGCCAGAAATTTAGAAATTGCAAGAGATTGGGAAAAAGCTGCAGAAGCATATCAAAAAGCAGGCCTATATTCTGAGGCGGGAAGGATTCGTAAAGACCATTTAGAAAAAGACGACTCTCAGGTAAAAATTCATGTGGATAGAATCGGCCATAATATACAAGATAGCGTATATATGGAAGAATCAGACAAAAAATAATTTAATATTTTGCAAATTATAATTTAGTCTCCAAACAGGCATTATAGTATACTTTTCAGCCGCAGACCATAAAACCGTAATAATCCCGCTGTGTTCCGATGGATTATCTATTGTTGACATTAATTTTGCTTTTGGGGGCACTTTCGGGTACTGTAATTTGGTGGATGTTACGTAACGAAACAAGAATTCGATTGTTACAAATTGACCTTGCTGCAGATAGAGCAGAAATGCGTTCAGGACTTTCTAGGATGGAATCTTCGATTGAGTTGATGAATTTATCTTCTGAAGCAATATTACAAACGAATCCAGAAAATCAAGGCGCAATAGCAATTCATACAGTATTGAAAAAGATAGAAACACAAATCGATGCAGGTTTAAGCGATTCAAATACAGCAGCAACCAATGCTAAAGAATTACATTCAGCCATGAGAATGTTACTGAAAAGTGTCGAAATAGATGGCGATTTAGGAAAGGAACCCCAGTCACTTCAACCCGGAGCACTAAATTTAACAGACAGACTTTTTTCATTATTGGAAAATTTGAACATAGAAGCATCTTCATTGGGACTTAATTCATTGGAGTTTGCGAAATTAGGAGAATTACTATACCGCTGCGGCCATTTAGATTGGGCCCACTCATGTTATCAATCAGCTATTGAGAATACACCGGGTCATACAGTCAGTTTAAGCTCACTATCTCATTTAGCCAAACAAGAAGGAAATTTAGAATTACAATTAGATTGGATTGAAAAAATGATAGAACATGATCCAGATAATTCGGACTTATTAAGATCTCATGCATCACTCGTAATTCAAAGTGGAGTTGATGAAGAAAGAGCTGAAAGAGATATGTTAAGATTGGAAGCGATGGGAAAGGATACGCCTGCAGATCAAAGTCTACTTTCAGGCTTAAGGAGTCGTTCAGGTTCTCCACAGGAAACAATTGAAAGATTAGAAAAAATGCTTGAAAAAGAACCAGATAGAGCCGAAGATTGGTTTTTGAAGGCAAAAATGCATGTAAAACTTTCTGAATTTGATGACGCACTCCTTTCGATTGAAGAGGCTATAAAAATACACAGACAATTTGGAGAGGCTTGGGCGCTTAAAGCAAATTTATTGGCAGATAACGCATTGTACCAAGAAGATGCACTTAGAGCGGCTCGACACGCAGTGGCTTTGAATGCTGGAGGTACAGAATTAATACTTCTCAAAGCAGATTTAGTCGCATTAGAAGAGGGAGAAATTAGTGCTAGTGAAACACTTCAATCGGCTTTAGACTCAAATCCTGATAATGATGAATTGAGGGCGCATATTGCTAATTTACTTAGAGAGAGTGGTGAACTAGAACTTGCTGAAAAATTACTTAATGAAGCTACAATACAGACTTCAATAATTCATGTAGCAAGGGCTAGAATTCAATTAGTGTACGCGGATATGCAAAGAGATGGAACAGGTGAAACAGATGAACTACATATTACAATTGCAAAACAATCATTCGAAATGGCAATAGAATTGGATAGGGAATTAGGTATTGCTTGGTTAGGAATAGCCAGATGTGAAAGATTATTGAAAAATTTTGAAATTGCAAAGGAAGCATTAGATCGAGCATCAAGACTTCTTGACGGGGAATCAATTGTATATGCGGAATCTGCATTATTAGCATTAGACATCGGAGATTTAGTTGAAGCAAATCAACTGATTGAAGCGGCAGCTGTTGGATTAGAAGATACCGCATTAATTGCATACTTAAGGGGTAACTTAGATTGTATGAATGGTAATTTTATCTCAGCTAGAAATCACTTTGATGATGTATTAGAAAGGCATGATCCATTACATGTAAGAGCAAGATTAAATCGTATAGCTACAAGTTTAGCACTTGGGTTACATGATAGTGCATTAGACGATTGCCGCATATTACTTGAACAAGCACCAGAATTAACACTTGCAAAATGTAGAATGGCAGATGCCTTAATGTTAGTTACAAATTGGGAATCTGCAAAGCAGTTGTGGACTGAAATTTTAGAATTAAATGGAAATCATCCTCATGCATTAACACAATTAGCGGCTTGTAATATTGCTTTAGGAATACCAGACCAAGCAGAAGCACCACTCAATAAGGCAATTAGATTAGATCCAAAATTCTCATCTGCTTGGCACAATAGAGGATTATTATATCTGGAATGGGGAGAGGAAGATGCTGCAATTCAAGATTTTGAAACTACAATAAAAGTAGATCCAGACCACATAGATGCGCGTTTACATCTTGCATCTATTCATCATTCAGCAGAACGATGGAAAAAAGCAGCACCGTTATGGAGACAGGTTTTAGATATTGATTCGGATAACGATGTTGCAAGACAACGCCTGAGTCATTGCGAATCCCAAATTACAATACAATCTAAATAATTAAAATACACAAATCATATTTGTAAGTATTTTTTGGCCAGTACATGAGTGGTCTTGAACCAGGAGATAAGGCTCCCGAATTTAATTTAAAAAATGCAAATAGTAATGAGAATTTAGTGTACACTTCACTTGATCAAATAATGGGAGAAAAAGGAGCAATAATTGTTTTTGAATGCAACCATTGCCCCTATGTTGTTGGTTCGATAGAACGTATCAATAATATAGCAAATTTTTCTTTACAAAATAATATTGGTTTTGCAGGAATTAACTCTAATGATGCTATAAAATATCCAGATGACTCATTTGAAGCAATGCAAAAAAGAGTGGCAAGAGGAATGCCATATCCCTATCTGCATGACGAAACTCAACATGTAGCGAAAGAATGGGGAGCCGAAAGAACCCCAGAATTCTATTTATTAGATTCCAATAAGATTGTTGTATATAGAGGAAGGATGGACGATTCTCCTAAAAATCCAATGCACGCAACAACTACTGAATTATTAGATGCAATTAATGCATTAATTTCTAATGAAACCCTACTTGTTAATCGTACAAAAAGTATCGGATGTTCAGTAAAATGGAAGGTGTGATGGTGCGCCTTGGAATTCCCGCACGTATTTTTGCTACGATGCTGAAACTTCTACCTGGCAGTGTAGGTGATAGAATGTGGAGGTGGTGGTATCAAAGATTAGCAAAAAGAGACGCATGGGGTACTTTGAATTTCATGAATTATGGTTTTGTAGACGACAAGTCACTAACTTTATCAGAAGAAGATGAAAAATCAAGATTATTTATTCAACTATACAATATGAACATCAGAGAACTAGATCTGAGTGAAAAACAAGTATTGGAAGTAGGCTCAGGTAGGGGGGGCGGAGCCAGTTGGATTGCTAGAACATACAAACCGAAAATGCTTACAGCAATAGATTATTCACCACAAGCAGCTAAGATGTGTTCACGTAAGTTCTCAAATATCACAAATCTTAAATTTTCTGAAGGAAATGCAATGAAAATGAATTTTGAGGATAATTCATTTGATGTAGTATACAATGTTGAATCCAGTCATTGCTATAGTAATATGGATGCTTTTGGTAGGGAAGCATTTCGTGTTTTAAAACCAGGAGGAAAATTTGCTTGGACTGATTTTAGAGATAAAAAAGGATTAAATCAAGTGTATAAAGCTTTTTCATCTGCAGGTTTCAAATCCATTAAAGATGAAGAAATTACAAAACAGGTAATTACTGCACTAGACCAAATCAATGAAGAAAAAGAGACTATGATTAAGAAGGGCACTGGTAAATTTATTAGACGTAGTTTCGAAACATTCGCAGGAGTTAAAGGAACTCCTGTTTATGATGCATTTCAAAACGGTACGTTAGGTTATTATCATGGTATTTTTCAAAAACCTGAAATTTAGTTGGTGTAAATATGATAAATTTAGAATCAAAAAAAGAATTTAAAATCGCCCTTGTATCTACGTTTATATTTATCTTATTATTTTTTATTTTAGGGCTTTTTATTTGGAATGGTGTTGAACCAGCAATTGAAAAGGATGGGTTTTGTGAGGGAAAAAGAACAGGATTACTAAAAGAACCAATGAATTCATTATCAAGCCTATCCTATGTTTTAGTTGGATTGTACATTTTGTACATTATGGATGACTTTCCCAAAAAAGGCAAAAACCCTATGACTAGCCGTAATATAGCACCGATTTTATATGCTACGGGATCGATATACATTGGTTTAGGAAGTTTTGCAATGCACGGATCAAATACAGCAATAGGAGGTATTTTGGATTGGTCAGGTATGTTATTTTTCATCTCATTCCCAGTATTTTATAATTTATTCAGAAGTTATTCTTGGTCAGAAAATAAGTTATTGAGCTTCTTTTCAATTGTATTCATTTTTACAGTATTGATAGATGCTGTAGGGTCTTTAACAAATATGGTATTAATCAATGATTATTCAGGTATAGATGCATTAATAGCTACAGAATCAGACTCGAAAAATTTGAAATTAAAACATATTACTAGAGATTATTTTTGGGCATTATACATAGGTACTTGGATAATTTTAGAATCTAAAAACATCACTAAAAATAATTTATTTATCATGATTTCTTTACCTTTAATTGCATTATTTACTTTGACTGTAGAACCTCCACAAATGTTGTTATTAATATTAACACTCTTATTTTTGATTATAGCATTTTTACTATATTATTATCCAGGGGAAAAAATAGTCAGAAGACCCTTCCCCTTTCTAATTGGAGGGATAACAACCTACATTATTGGTAATATAGTTTGGAGAATGGATAAAACAGTTGAGCATTGTGTGCCAGAGTCTCTTTTCCAATACCATTCATTATGGCATATGTCTACAGCATTTTCAGTATTATTTTTCTACTATTATTTTTCAACAGAAGAGGATAATTTAGAAATTAGTGAATCTAGTGAATAAACTATAGGCGTAATGGAATAAGAAAGGTTTGAGAATTGTGGAATTAACTAAATTATTTGCTAGAACAATACTTGATAGTAGGGGGAACCCTACTGTAGAGGTCGATTGCTTTGTTGAAGGAATTATGGTTTCTAGGGCTGCAGTACCGAGTGGAGCATCTACAGGAGCATATGAAGCAATAGAATTACGAGATGGCGGCAATAAATGGAATGGTAAAGGTGTTGAAAAAGCCGTAGAAAATGTAAATGAAATCATCAGTCCTAAATTAATTGGTTTGGATCTTTCATCACCATATTCACAAGAACTCGTAGATGAAATATTGTTGGAATTAGATGGTACAAAGAACAAATCAAAATTAGGAGCAAATGCGATGTTAGGAGTAAGCATGTCTTGTTTGAAAGCATCTGCTGTATTAGGAGAAATTGATTGTTGGGAGCATATAAGTTACATAATGGATACAAAACCAAGTATTCCAGTACCAATGATGAATATTTTGAATGGTGGAGCACATGCATCTAGTGATGTAGACATTCAGGAATTTATGGTAATCCCCCACGGTTTTGATAATTATAAATCAGCACTTAGAGCAGGAACAGAATGTTATCATTCATTAAAATCAGAATTAAAGAAAGACGGATTACTTTCAGGAATAGGAGATGAAGGTGGATTTGCACCTAATTTACCTACAAATGAACACGGATTACAATATATGGTGCGTGCTATAGAAGGTGCAGGATATAGTACAGATGAAATTGGGATTGCTTTAGATGTGGCAGCAACAGAATTTTATACAGACGGAAAATATAATTTTGATCAAAAGAAAATATCCGGGGAAGAATTAGGTGAAATTTATAGTGGATGGGCAGACGAGTATCCATTATTGAGTATTGAAGATCCTTTTGATGAAGATGATTGGGATTCTTGGAATTTATTAACAAAAAAGATTGGGAAAGATTGCCAAATTGTTGGAGATGATTTGTATGTTACACAAGTTAAAAGATTACAAAAAGGAATAGACACTTCATCTTCGAATTCAATATTAGTCAAATTAAATCAAGTAGGAACGGTTAGTGAAACATTTGAAACACTAAAGTTAGCCTGGGATTCTAAATTTTCGACAATTATTTCTCACCGTTCGGGGGAAACTTCTGATACAATTATTGCTGATTTAGCAGTTGGAAGCAATGCTGGACAAATTAAAACGGGAGCACCAGCAAGAAGTGATAGAACTTCAAAATACAATCAATTATTAAGGATTTCAGAAAATTTATTCAATTATTCCACTCCTTTCAAGAGGTGATGATATTCAATCTAAAAATTTAATAAAAATAGGCGCCTTGATAATAATTTTAATTTTTATTTTAGGAATACTTAGAGAAGTATCCCCGTATATTTTTAAACCGGAACCATCAGTTATTGATGACGAAATTCAAATTGAAGAAGTTGCCAGTGGATTAGGAACACCAACATGCATATTTTGGGCTTCAGAAGAATGGTTATTAGTTTGCGATACGAATTCCCAGTCCATATTAGCATTAGAATTATCCGATGGAATATTTTCAGAACCACAAACAATCATCTCAAATTTGAATAATCCTCATGGAGTGTTATTATGGGAGGATTCAGAAAGTAGCGTTAAGAAGATATTTGTCAGTCAAGCAGGATCTCTGAATTATTGGAAGATTATAGAAGGAGATACACCACTAGAATGGAAATTTGGAGAATTAGAAACAATTGTTGAAGGAGTTGCGACAGGAAATCATCAACAAAATGCAATTAGTGAGGGACCGAATAATACTTTATTTTGGCACTCTGGATCAACATGTAATGTTTGTGTTGAGGACGACGAAAGAAGTGCTACAATAATTGAAATTGATATTCTCACTGACAATTATACTGTTATTGCTACGGGAGTAAGAAACTCATTTGATGGAGTTTGGGTTCCAGAAATTGGTTATATTTTTACTGATAATGGACATGATTGGAGTGGAGAATCTTATCCCCCAGAAGAAATAAATTTACTTGAATATGGAGGGTTTTATGGTTGGCCAAATGTAACAGAAGAAAATCCAAATCCTCCTGGTAGTATTTCTCCAATTGGAACTCATACACCCCACTCTTCTGTTAATGGAATAGATCTTAGACCCAAAAATTCAACTTTACCAGGTGGGGAATATACGCTATATGCCACAGTTTTTGGATCATGGAATACTATCATCCCAGTTGGTAAAGAAATAATTAGAATAGATTTAATTCAAAACTCATCTTATTCTCAAGGATGGGAAGTTGAAATTACCGTAGTGGTAGAGGAATTAGCCACTCCATTACCGTTAAAATTTCATCCTAATGGGGATTTATATTTTGCAGAATATGCACATGGTACATTATACAGACTTACCTGAAAATTATAGATTATTTAGCCAGTTTTTCAATCTTTTACAACCTTCTTCAATATTTTCAATACTAGTGGCATAAGAAATCCTAACCAACCCTTCACCCTTTTCCATCAATGAACCGGGAATCAAATGAACGCGTGCTTCTTCAAGGGCCCTTTTTGCAAAAGTCATATCATCCATACCCGTTTTTGTAACATCCATTAAAACATAAAATGCACCTTCAGGGGTAGGAACATTAATGCCTTTAATGCCAGTTAATTCTTCCATTACTTTTTCTCTTCTTTTTCTAAATGCATCGGTCATTGTAGCTACTTCATCGTGACAAGAAAGTGCTAATTCTGCTGCAGGCATCAAGAAAGTAGGAACATGTGTTGCTGCATTCGCATGACATTTGAACAAAGCATTCATTGCATTTTCCGGACCAGTAACAAATCCTAATCTCCATCCGGTCATCGCCCATGATTTAGACCAACCGCCAATTACAATAGTTCTTTCAAATCCACCAGGTAAAGTAGATGGAGAGATATGAGGCCAATCGACCCAAGTCATAGTAGCGTAGATTTCATCAGATAAAATCCACAAATCATTTTTTTCGGCGAATTTGATAATTCTTTCAAGTTCATCAGGAGTATATACTGCACCAGTCGGGTTGTTAGGAGAGTTAATCAAAATCATTGTAGTTTTATCTGAAACAGCAGCCTCCATTGCTTCAAAATCTGGATGATAATTGTCTCTTTTAACTGGGACATGAATCGGAGTCATCCCCAATAATTTAATTTGAGCATCATAAGTAGCCCAAGAAGGAGAAAGAAGCATGACTTCTTCTCCTGGATTTCCTAAACCCATAAGTGAATAAAGAATAGTTTGTTTGCATCCAGGCGCTATTAGGATTCTATCCATTGAAGTGTTAATATTAAAGCTATTTTTCAAATAGGTTGCAACAGATTCACAAAGACTTTCGGAACCAGGTTGCCTAGTGTAGAATGTTTCACCATTCTCTAATGATTTAATTGCTTCATTACGAATAACTTCAGGAGTTACAAAATCAGGTTGACCAACAGTAAACCGAATTACATCAGGAGGAGGAGGAGTAAAAAAGGATGCAAATCCCACACCAACATTATCAATATTTTTGTTAATGGATGGCATTAAGATTTCTCCTTGAATTACTTCTGTGCGAACTAAGCCCTTGAAGGTGCTGATTATCTTAATGCAAACGATTTGAAATATTATGAATAATCAGGCTTAATCTGAAGCACGGGTGTCAGAGCGGCTATGTCGGGGATTGCAAATCCTCTTACCTGGGTTCAAATCCCAGCCTGTGCTCCATTTGTATGCCAAATTAATACAAGATATAAAAAGACAAATTAGTTGGCTATGACGAATGTTAGAGATTAATGGACTTCATCGTGGCTTTGGAACAGGCGCTAATCGCGTAGAGGTTTTGAAAGGAATTGATCTCGAAATGAAGAAGGGAGAACTTGTAGCACTTATGGGCCCTTCCGGCTGCGGGAAATCAACATTATTGAATATAATTGGGGGTTTACTTGCCGCAGAAAAAGGGAATATAAGATTAGAAGAAAGGGATTATGGCCTAAAGGGACCATCAGCAGTTGTAGATGTTCGTAGGCATAAAGTAGGATGGATTTTTCAAGACTTTCATTTATTAGAACATCTTTCAGCCCTAGATAACGTTACAATGGCACTTGAGATTTCAGGTATGCCAAGTTCAGAAGCGGAAAAAAAAGCCAAAAAGGCATTAGTAAGGGTTGGCCTTGGAGATAGAATGACCCATATTCCCGAGCAATTGTCAGGAGGTCAACAGCAAAGAGTTGCGATTGCTAGAGCAATAGCGGGAGAAAGGCCACTACTCTTGGCAGACGAACCGACTGGTAATCTTGACATTTCTACGGGCAAAGATGTATTACAGATTTTCAAGGATCTTTGTCACACTGAAGATGACCCGATTTCAATATTAATGGTCACTCACGATCCTGAATTAGCTAGCAAGGCAGATAGAATGTTACTTCTCAAAGACGGAAAGACAGCAGCTTCTGATATTCGAAGTGCTTGGGGACTTGAGGAGGGTGAAGAAGAATGACTGAAGAACAATTCTTTACAAGAATGAAGCGCAAAGTTCGAGATTTACCGAGTAATTTTAGAATTGCAACATTAGGAGCGTGGAGAGGTAGAGAACGAGGATTGGCAGTAATAGCAGGTGTGTTTTTAGCTAGTCTTGTAATCACTACCGTCTTGGCATATGGTGTGGGACTTTCACAACTCTTTCTCGCCGAATCCTTAGAAACAGAACCATTTGATGCAAAAATTGAATTTAAAAAAGCTCCAACAGCTGAATCAGATGGGTGGTCGAATAATACTACAACTTTAATGGAAACATGTGAAGAATTAACACTAAAAGTCGAGATTACAGACTGCACGGTGATTTTAGGTAGACAAGGAATTCATGGTAATGGATTTTTTAATGAAGATTTTGTGGTTGCACAACCATTAGAAATGCGTGCCATTTCCTCTTCAACCAATGAGTTATGGAATAATGTTTCATTTGAATATCCCGAATTACAAAACGCTGGTCCTCCAATTTCATCTATGAGGGGTATAAGATTACTTGGTCCACAAGCATTTGACGGGGAACTTGCTGAACGTTTGGGAGAGCAGATAATTTTTGGATTAGGAAATTGGTCTACATCCCAAGAAGTCGAGGACCGCAGGGGTGTCTTTTTACCCTCAAATATTGCATCTGAAGCTCAAGCAAATGTTGGAGATAAATTAGATGAACTATCATTTGCATATGTAATAGACAGAAAAGCAGGAGGGGGATTCGAAGATTCTACTGACTGGGACTGTGAAGGAACCATTGACGTTGGCGATAATGGATATGCATATTGTAGAATGAATATGACTTTAACAAATTTAACAATTATGGGAATCTATGAACCGTGGCCTTTTGGAAATCCAACACTTGCACCGAATCCAATTTTTACTACTTGGACAGCTTTAGATGAATTAGATAGACAAAAATTAATTGATAATGATCATATGTATTTAGGAGTAACTATTGATAGAGCATTACTCCCAACATCATCTACTGATGCAGCATCAGAATGGGTTGAAGATTTAGGAGTAGAAATTGAAAGTAAAAATTACACCTCAGAGAATATTGAATTATTTTATTTTGATATTATTGGAGGTACAATTACATTTCTAGAGATATTCCTTGGGCTAGTACAAGCATTTGATTATATTATTATGATTCCAATTGTTATTTTATCTCTATCAGTTTTAATTTATGGTTTAGTATTATCTTTAGAACAAAGGCGGAAAGAAATTGCAATCCATAGAGTAATTGGAGCAACATCAAATGGGTTACAAAGTATGGTTTTACTTGAGTTAGCTGTGATGTCCACCTTTGCATGGATTGCAGGATATATCCTAGCAATTGCAGTAGTTCCATTAGTTCTTTCTAGTGTAGGATTTATGGCTTTTGAAAGTTTAGAAAATGTTGAAGTAAATCCCGTTTTAGGCTTGGGTTCAACAATTATTACTGCTGCGGCCACACTCGGTTTAGCTCTACTTTTCGGCCGAAGTCGTTCTAAGGAATTCATAGAACTAGAAATCGAGGAAGGAGTGAAAAAGGTTAGAGAAGTTAGTAAACCAAAAAGATGGTTACATTGGTTAATGTTCATAATTGGGGCAATAGCTGCAACAGATACTTGGTTAGAAATGAATGGCTCCGAAGATGGACTGAATTCAAATTGGTTTATTGAAGGGTTACTTGGATTGTTTGGGCCATTTTTATTATGGATTGGCGGCGCATTACTTTTAGGTAGAATTGGAGCAAAAGGGCCGAGAATTATGCAATTATTCTTGGGTAAAACACCACTATTAAAAGACGTCAAACGCGGATTAAAAGGCTCAGGTTCAACAGAATCAATCAATAGATTATCTGTTATTATGTTGCTTACACTGTCAATAGTAACTTTAGCAGCTGTACAAGGATATACAGGGACTTTAGTCGACGAATACACCGCATCTGCGACAGTTGGTTCTGATTTACAAATTACCACAGAACAACCATCTAATTTTTCAGAAATTGAGAATATACTTAATGAGGTATATGGAGAAGAATTACTGATTAGTGCAACTACAATTACTTCTATTGCTTTAGAAACAGAAGACGGGGACTCTTTTCAAACATGGGTACTTCTTAACGGAACTAGAGACGTTCTAGATTGGACAGAGCAATCAATCCCAGGTGAAAATATTGATACTGCTTTAGAATCGTATGAAGGTTTAACTTTCTCTGCAGGCGAATCAGCGGCTTATATTTTGGATATATGGGGCTCAGGAAGAAAAGGTGGCGATGATCGTGGCGATGAATTATTATCATCGAATGATCCAAGATCAGAAAATTTAACATTTACCTGGACAGACATAGAGTTTGAGATATCAGGTATGAATGAGGAAACTGAAAATGACTCAGCACCCGAGTTTGGTTTTGAGCAACTACAATTCTTATTAGATTCTTACAGCGAATCAATGGAGGTAGACTTATCTAATTTAGATTTACAAAATGCGGATTTAAGCAATAGAGATTTAAGCGGAGTTGATTTTTCAGGTACAAACTTAAGTGGTGCAAATTTATCTAATTCCACATTAACTAATTCACTATTCGCTGATACAAATTTAGATAATGTCAATTTTAAAAATTCTAATCTTTCGAATACAATAATTTTCAATAGCCTGGGACCAAATTTCATCATTAATTCTGATTTTACAAATGCATCACTAGAAGGAAGTTTTGGTTTGTTTAATTTATCATTCTCAGATTTAACTAACGCCACTTGTCCTAACGGAATAGTTACCGATTCGAGTTCATGTGATGAATTTTTGATTGAATTATCCATAGATAATTTACCATCTTCATTAACCGAATTACTTTTCACTGGTGAAGGTTTTAGTCTTGAATTACAGACTACTGAATATAACCAATCCTTAAGATATATCGGAGTTCATGAATTTATTCCTGGAGTTCCTACAACCACAATGGCTGATACCTTAGTAATTGGAGAAACAGCTTGGAGAGCATTAGTTGGAGATGATACAGTAGACAACTTTACAGCAAATACTTGGATAATTAAAATTGATGACCTACAAGGAGACGAATTAGAGGCATTTAGAGCAAACTTAGATGCAGACTCTAGAATTTCAAGCGCAATGGACTGGTCATCCAAGCATAGCGAGGTTGAAAGATCAGGAGGATTAATTTTCGGGACTCAAGGATTACTCAGTTTACAATTTGTAGTTGCAAGTATTGCTGCAGTAGCATCAGCATTCGTATTCCTATCATTAGTGCTAAATCAACGTAAAAAAGAATTAGCCGTATTACAAGCAATTGGAGCCAGCCCGAATCAAATCATTAGATTAGTATTATTTGAAATATTATCTATAGTGGTAGTATCTATGTTTTTGGGAATATTATTGGGTATGGCACTAGCACTTTCATTCAATGGTTTATTTTCAGTATTTGGTTTTATATTTGGAATTTTTGGAGGTAGTGAAACCATAATTGATAGGAATTTAGTATGGCCTTGGTTTGAACTTGCTATAGTTTCATTAACAGTATTTATTGCAGTTGTAGTAGCTCTGTTGAGTACAACTCGGAAAGCATTAAAATCAGATCTTTCAACAGTTTTAAAGGGTGAATAATATGTCAGAAGAGGTAATTGATTATGAAACTATTTTGTCAGCAGATAGTTTATATCATGTTTATGAATCTAAATCAGAAGATGGTAATGTAGTGGCACTAAGAGGCTTACATCTCAACGTTCTTCCGGGAGAAGCTGTAGCTGTAGTGGGCCCTTCTGGAAGTGGGAAATCAACTCTATTGAAATGTCTTGGAGGTTTAATGAAACCAAGTGCTGGTTCAGTATCCCTGGCGGATAAAAATATGACAAGATTAACGGGCAAGGAACTAGTAGAATTAAGACAGAAAACCGTTTCATTTATTTTTCAAGAAGGTAATTTATTACCACATTTATCTGCAATTGATAACGTAGCTCAACCATTAAGACATCAGGGAATTAGTTCTAAAATTGCAGAGGCAGAAGCCAAGGAATTGTTAATTGAATTAGGTTTAGAAAGTAGGATGCGAGGTTTACCAGCAATGTTATCTGGAGGTGAACAACAAAGAGTAGCAATCGCTCGTGCATTGATAACAAAACCTAAATTAATCTTGGCTGATGAGCCTACGGGTTCATTAGATCCAATAACAAGTAGAGAAGTTTTAGCATTATTCAAAACCTTGCACATTGAAAAAAACGTATCATTTTTAATTGTGACACATAGCAGTGAGGTTGCAGATTTTTGTGATAGGGCTCTTGAATTAAGAGATGGACGATTTATTGCTCAACATGGTCAAGGATTTGAAGTTGAAGAATTAGCCGAATCTAGAGAATTACTAATTGACGAAATGGGAATGGTTAGTTTACCGCCCGATATTCTATTAAAAATGGGAGGCGCAGGAAGATGGACTGTAGACGAAGTAAATTCAGAACGATTAATTTTACAGAGTTCAAAAGAAGAGGTTACAGAATCCCTAATTACAAAGAATTTAGTATTAGCTGATATTTGTCCAGCTTGCAAATATGAGTATACTGATGATACACAATTATGTCCAGAATGTGGAGCGGTTAGACCAATGGTTGTAAAAGAAGTTGAATAATATGAAAGTTACTAGATCGACTGTTAGAATTTGTTGTTTTATTTTTGGCCCTCTTGTTTTACTATCGTATGTGTATACTCTTTCTAAAATGGAAGACCCAATGGCTTTATGGGGGGGAATTCCAGAAAATCTTAGATCAGCTAATGTTTTTTGTATGTTTGTTGCAGCAACCGGTTTTCTAATTATGTGGAGGTTATTTTTATACAAATGGGATGTTACTGTCGTAGAATCGTTAAATTGGCCTTGGAAAGAATCTGGTTCAGGGGGAAATTCAAGATTATTACTTGGATTTTTGTTAGTTATGATTCCCTCTGCCTTTTGGATAGAATCAACAAATTTTCATATTTCAAATGATTATTCATGGACACCTTTTCTTGTAGTAGGAATTTTAATTCTAGTATCATTTGGTAATATTTTACTCGGACTTCTGGCTTGGAGTGCATACCAAGAAGGCATTGAGAATTCAATATGGGCAGTAATTGGAGCAGGAATGTTAGCAATTCAAGTTATAATTAA
>CEOV01013591.1_pt1 | contig 14871 bp, 8 predicted proteins | sample 530631 | NCBI WGS metagenome assembly CEOV01 (sample SAMEA2620756, study PRJEB7988) | marine metagenome | isolation source: saline water (ENVO:00002010), including
AATTCCAAAATCAACTGTTGAAATATATTCTTCGATATCATTTGTGATTATAGATCCTTCTTTAATTTCTCTTCCAGAATTATCTTCTATTCTCATATTAATGTTATTTACTGCTTTAGATTCTAAATGAATTTTTTGAGCCATATTACTATATCCTAAATGTAAAATGAAATCAAAATCTTCAACTAAAATCAATTCGCTTACTTTCTTTGAACCTGCTTCATCAACAGTTAATATTTTTGTATTCATTTCTAAATTATTAAATTCTAAACTTTCTATTTCAGAAACTAATTTCTGTGAGATATTAAATGAAGAATTATCAAAGGGTTCAAAACCAGTTACCAGAACCTTTGGTATCCTCATTGACAAGCCCTTGTGCATCTAGTGAATAGAATTGTCTAATATATCTAAACTATTAAATTAAAGCCAAAACTTGACAATGGGTAAAACATTAGGTATACTGAATAAGATGAGTGATTCTGAGATTGTCGTTCAAGTTCCAAGGAATGAAATGAGCCAAAAAAGAGGTAATATTTTCAGAATAATCTTCGCACAAATTACATCTGGAGTTGGTTTTTGGGGCTCATTTCAGCCAATTATTGCAATCTTAATTTCATTAGTACCATTCTTATTTCTCGGACAACATTTCAATAGATCTCATCAAAAAGGCATTGATTTTGCACTACTCCAAATTCCTTTGGCTTTAACTGGAATTCTTTGGATTGGTTTGTATCTTTGGTCTATATTCGATGCTTGGAATGAAGCCCAAAAATATGTACTAAATAGAATAAATGGTAATCTAATATGAGTAATCCTCGGGATACCATAATTGATCATGAGCTTGAAGTTGTTGGTTATTTAGATTAATTAAATCACCCCTATCATCATCATCGAAATCATTTGGTAAGGTTCCGAAAATGATATTTGATATATCACTAGACTCTATTGCCCAATACATAACAGAATCCTCATTAGAACTATGACCTGGATGATCTGGATCTTCATGATCAACATTTGAAGTATAAACTAAATTAACCAAACCAACGAGATGCCCAAATTCATGAACTGTGACTGCAGCTTCTATATCTTCCCAACTAGGTCTTTGTATGAAATTTTCAGCTTCTTTTATGGTATCAACAAAAATCATTACAGTAGATGCATCTACTGCAACTCCCAATACACCGCTATCTGAATGTGTCCCACTTGGAAACATAAAATGAAATCTTAGCTGATTTTCATTCATTGCATTTGTTTCACGTGTTTCTCTACCTTTAAGTCGGATGTCATCACTAGTCCAAACACCTTCATGTTCAAAATCTGTCAAAGATAATTCATAAGATACTGATTGTTTGTCACATACACTATTTATTCGCTCAATTAATAAATCAAGGGTTTCAGGTCTTGGTTTCTGATCTGCTTCATAATCAATTTCAATGACAAGTTCTGTAAAGTGTGTTGAATTTAAACAAGCTAAAACTAATCCGCCAGGCACACCAAAAGGCTCTGGAAGTATCTCTTCTTTTGAAAAACATCCCGAAAAAGAACTTGAAAATAAAACTAAAAATAACAAATAGCTGAAAATTTTTGTATTTTTAAAAATATTAAGTTTCATAATTACTTCACCTCAAAAATCATCTGGAAGTTCCACTGTCGAAAACAACTGGCCTGGACTAGTTGATTTCGCGAGTTGTGTCCTTACAAGTTTTTCCCAACTACGTAATACCAGTAATGAATCTGAAAGAGGTATTTCTTCTAAATTGATTGAGGTTCTGATTAAAGTGTCTAAAATATCAATTCTATCGTTATCTAATACATCAATTACTTTTTCTAAATTTAATTCAGAATCTGATTCTTCCTGTGAATAAAATTCTAATGGCCAAGGGGTAGTTAATAATTCAGGTAATTTTTCATTATTTTCAAATGCTATTTTTTTTAATTTTTCAGTTAAGATATTGATAAACTTAGCAATTACCAAACTTACTTCAACCAAAGGCATACTTAATTGCTTGACTAAATTCGCAATATTCTGATGCAGTATTAACATCTTTTCATTTGAATCATTATTTATGGAATTCATGTCAACACATCATAATGTCCGATCATCATATCTAATTGCAGAAATATCTCCTCTTACCCCGTCATTTTCATCGTTGTGTACTTCATACCAATCAACCATCCAATCTCCATCAGTATCCCAATTAGTTGGGTCAGTACCCTCTGCTGTAAAGTCTCCATCAATATCTAGAATCCACCAACCAAATGGATATTGTCCGCGACCTATGTCTGGAAGAACTGTAGTACTAGAAACTAAACCATAACTATCAGTCCAATCTCCTCTGCAAATAGATTCGTCATTTGCTGCATCCATTACAAAGAAATCATTATCATTGTCTTGAATTATTTTAGCATACATTAAATCCTGACTGTCTCTTTTGTACATTTTTAGATAATTTTTTTCCATCTCATCGGCTTCACCCAAATGTAATAACCATTTTCTGAATTGCCACCATTCGGTAATCTGAACTCCATCCCACTGCAGATCTAAAGATCGGACTAAAGTTGCTGAACGATAAGTATCATCAGTAATTGCATAAAATTCTTGGAAATTGGAATACTCATTATATTCGCATACAACTCCACTACAATCCCAATCACCATCATTATCGGGATCTAACAAAGCGTCTGTTGGATCTCTAGGATCTAAAGTAAACCAAGCCAATGATAAGTCGGGTCGCATTATGTTTGTACCATCTATTTTCAATGGTTTTTTCTGAATACTTTCTTCGGCACCAACATCTACCCATTCTACAGAAATATATCTTTGACTAGAAAAATTATCTAGTGACTCGTTCCATGCTAGTGCATATTCATACCAATCGGGTAACATATCCCAATCTGTATCATTATCAAGTGGATTTGTACCATATTTCAAAATTTCTCGTCCGTCTGAAAGACTAAAATCTTGATAATAATTAAGAGTAAATTCTTCTGTACCCTCCCTAATTCTAGATTGACTATCATCATCTGTATCATTCAAATGTGGATAAGTACCATTATCAAATTCCATATAATTTGTAAATGGTATAGCGACATTATCTAAACCATACTGTCCACCTGAAATTGTAAAAATATGATTATTCCATTTACCTTGTTTAGCCGGAGTATCTACGACTGAACGATCATACCATCCATCATTATCAATATCATAATCACCATCTAATGGATTTAATGGATTCAATCCCCATCTACTTTGTACTGTGAAAATATTATCATCACGTGAAACTGGAATTGGCTCTGAAATAAATGTTGAATAGCAATATTCCCAGCCATCAGGCATTCCATCACTGTCTGAATCAGGATGAGTTGGATCGGAAATACCAATCAAACTATTGTTGAAATTATCTTCATTTAATTCATTAATTTTATCTAATCTATTTTGAGTTACTGGGAATCCGTCATGTAATTTTTCAGAGAATAAATCATACAAACGGTTATTTGCTTGCTCATTGTCAAGTCCTTCTTCTTCTGAAAGTGCATTAATTGCATCAGTAGCATAATCATAGAATCCTAATTCTAAAGGAACATTATATCTTTCTGCTTCTTTACCATATGTTCTAGCTTGCCATTCTCTTAAATTTGAATATACTTCATAAACTGCAATTTCACCATCACCATCACAATCATATGAATCATCATCAAGATCAAGATAAATGTCGTTACTTATCAAAGGATTCATTGACCAACGATTTTCTTCCAGATCCCATTCAGTAAACCAATATTCATATCCATCCAACATTTCATCTCTATCTGTATCATTGTGTGTTGGATCGGTAATTGAACGAAGAGTTTCTAAAATTAATGTAGGAGGATTTCCAGATTGCCAGTCGATTAAATCTAATTTGACTAATGTGGCTCTGTTTTCTGTATTATTAAGAATATTACCAACTCTTGAAAATTCTGTTCCAGACATTTGTTCTTCAGCATCTAAATAGAAAATAGGAGCATCGGGTGGATGAAATACGCCATTATCGGGTAAACCCTCTACCAGAGATAATTCCTGCCTATCAGTTAACCCGTCGTTATCTGCGTCATAATCTCCGTCCCCAGCAACTAATGGATTTAATGTCCAAAGTCCATCATTTGAATTCCAATCTGTCAGTAGCATTTCTAATCCATCAAGCATCCCATCTCCATCAGTATCTGGATTATTAGGATCACAAGTCATTCCTGAAAATTGGCTTATATTTGAATCAATAAATGATCCAAAACTTAAGTTTGTAGTAATTCTACCCCATACCTGAGTATCAAAACCACTAATTGTATTTGATTGCTTGATATAATATTTAGGTGAGAATTGCAAATGTATTTCATTCAATTCTGGGTTAATTGAATTATATTCTTCCCAATTAGAATATCCATCAGAATCAGGATCTCCGAACTTATCCCCTTCGGAAAGTGGATTCAAGGTCCAATCATTAGCAACTAAATCCCATCTTGCATACCAAATCTCCCAACCATCGGGCATTCCATCTCCATCTGAATCTGGAGAAATTGGATTTGCCGAACCTTTATCTTGTTCATTTTGTGAATTTGATAAGAGTGGACTAGTTAATTCACCAAAGGTGAATACTGGTTCAGCAGCATCCTCTGTATTTTGCCATAATTGCGTGAATATTCCAAATGGTAATGAGGAACTATCACTATCATTTTGTCCAATAAAAGATGTATCTCTAATATGATATTCAAGATAGTTATTAAATTCTTCATCGGGTTCCAATATTCCGTTATGATTAACGTCAAAACCATCTCCATCTGGATTATTTGTAGCATCACTACCATTTAGCGGATTAATTCCCTTTACCTCACTACTCCAATAACATGAATTACCATCGGGATCATTTGGATTATTCGCTAGAGCTTCCCAGCCATCAGGTAAAGTGTCTCCATCGCTATCTATGTTATTTGGATCTAGGGTAGACCAATCTGATTCTACATATTCACTTGATTCTCCCAAGGTTTCTAATAAATTTCCTGCTAGAGCCTCTAAATAAATTTGGCCCCAAGCAAATTCACAAATATTGCTTAATCCATCTCCATCAGCATCCCATAATGCATCATCAGCCCTTAAAGGGTCTAAAGTCCAATTATTACCGCCTGTATAAGTTGTGCCAACCCATCTTCTATTTTCTATTTCCCAACCATCAGGCATTCCATCTCCGTCAGTATCATTATTTGTTGCATCTAAAGGTGAGTCGGTACCACCACTTAACAAATATGTATCTGCTGCACCATTATTCTCGTCACAAACATACTGATGTTCAACAATGTAATGACAATCAAATTCACTTAATCCGTAATAAAATCCAAAAAATTCCATACCATCATTAATCCCATCTCCATCTGTATCTGGATCTCTAGGGTCAGTACTTGGATATCCTGACTCTGTTGTAGGTTGATACCTAAATTCATCTAAATTGTTCCAATCTTGTTCAAAAAATGAATTCTGCTCTCCATCAAGATTTAATCCATCTGCATCTTGATCTAATAAAGCATCAGTTGGATCAGTTGGATCTAGCGCATAAGCATATTCCCAACCATCAGGAATACCATCAAAATCAGAATCATTGTTTCCTGGGTCTATTAGTGCAATATTTGCAAATCTTCCGGGGTCAACTGCACCTAACAAATATCCAGTTCCGTTTAAATCAATTTGAGCTAATGAAACTACTCTCCCAGTAATTGATTCTTGTACTCCTTGATTAAATGATGCTAATGCACCTCCAACTAATTTCCATGAACCTCCTTGTGAACCAACTAAAACATAGTTGTCTAAAGGTAGTATTGAAAAGATATTATTCATATCTTCACTAGTGGTATGTTCTAAAGACCCACTATGAGTTAATTGATTATTACTGAGTGTCAATAAATGTATTCCTGAGCCCGTACCAATCCACAAATGACTGATTTCAGAGTTTACAGCTGCATCAGCAACAATTGTTCTTACTTCGAATAGATTTAATTCGTGCTCATAAGTCAAATTTCTAAGGTTATTTGTATTATACTGATCGAAAACCCATTCTAAATTTAAAACACCTTTAGCATCTGAGGTTTCAGATTTTATTAGCCCTTTATCTGTACCTAAAAATAATGTTGGTTCACCATTAACCAATACATGAACTGCAGATGTTGGATTAGCAGATACTGAATTAAATTCATCAAATAAGCCCTCATCTAATGGCTCTTCAGATGACTCTTTTAATTCTCCAGAATTCTTTATCTCAAAAACATATCCAGATTCTTCACCAATAGTTATTACTCTCTGGCCCCCTCCAGTTTCGACTAAAGTTGTTACAACATCCATAGGACCTATATCTAAATGATCTACTTGTCCATTAAGAACTCCTCCTTTATCGAGAAGCATACTATAGATTCCATCTGTAGTTGCTACAATTATTGCTCCTCTACCAAATTCATTTTGGACTAAAACCATATCATTGAATTCGACTCCATTTGGTAATAATAAATCCTCTACAATTAATTCATCCATATTAAATACAGAAACACCGACTTTTGTTCCAACATATACTAGTGATGATTCAGCGTCTTCAAATGTAGCTAATTCACGAACATCATGGCTTGAAATTTTAATTTCTGTAGTTTTATCATATAGCGTCAATGTGTCTTTTAATGAACCTTCTTCTACTGTTTTCAATCCGCCTCTAATAGAATCTCCATTATCTTCAGAAACTAAATATTCTTCTAAATTACTAAATGCTTCTCCACCACACTCAATTAGGCCTCCTGCGAAACATGTATTCACGATATCTGTAGTCAAATCTCTAGTTACTTCACCATTATTCGTCAAATCCCAACCATCTGAGTCAGTATCTTCAAGATTATCCTTTTTATTGTGTGGATCTAGTCCAAAATATACTTCCCAACCATCAGGAATCTCGTCTCCACCTGGCGAGTATTCAAGACCCCCAATCTCAGACCATCTAAAGAAATCACTATCAGGATTTAACGGATCTGTTCCTCTCCATCTGGAAGTATATCTCTCATCTACATCATCCTCCATGTATCCAAACCACAAACCATCCAATTCAGTCATCCATTCTAGCGGGATTCCAAAATTATATTCCGCAGAATTATTGTAATATTCATTTGACTCAATACTACCATCCCTATCAATATCAAATCCATCCTCATCATAATCTTCACCACCATCGGAACCATTCAAAGGATCAAAAAGGGGACAAACCCATCTTCCATCTACAATTGCTCCAGCGTTAGACATACACATTTCAATCTCATATCCATCAGGCATTCCATCTTCATCGGTATCCGAATGTGTTGGATCTAAATAAAGTCGAAAGCCACCTTCTGGATCTAGAGGATCTGCGCCAGTTAAGCCTGTTCTATTTGTAAAACAATCTACTACAACATAAGGCCAACAATACTCTTCTACATTTTGCAAACCATCATTATCCATATCTAAAATTAATCCAGAAGAGCCATCTGGATCATAAATACCATCAGAACCGTTGGTATAGTCCATTCCCGGAATAAATTTACTTCTTCCATCAATCGAAATAGCTTCCCATGATTTTCCGAATTGTTGTTCCCATACATCTGGAATTCCGTCTCTATCAGTATCTGTAACTGGAGGAGGTCCTTGATTAGCATCTTCTGGATGTACATTCTCTACAGATTGAATTGCAGGTAGTTGAGATATCGTAAGTAATGAAAAAATCATAATCGAAGTGACAATAAGGGTGGTTTGTTTTCGACGCATCTTGCTTACCTCTCGGCTACCCGACAAAACTTGACCAACTCAAATACCTTATGAGACTGATGGAACAATGTTCGTACAAAATATTTGCAATTTATTATTTATACTCTAAAACGTGGATTTTGATTTGACATTTACGATTAGTTAAAGTCTTGTCGCGTTTGGTATGAAAGTATGTCAGTGTCCATCACGCACTTAGGGACTGGGAGTCGTGGTAATTCAACACTAATTTCTAGTGAAAATGGTAATGTGCTGATAGACAATGGTTTTTCAGGGAGGCAATTAGAAAAAAGGTTGGCAAGTATGGAACTTAGACCAACAGACATCGATTGTATGCTAATTTCTCATCACCATGGAGATCATGGAGGCGGAGTAGAAATAGCAATGAAGAAATGGGATATTCCTGTAAAGTGTAATTATTTTACAGCAGAAAAGCTAGGACTTTTAAACAAAGAAAATTTAGATGTTTTTGAGAATTTAGATAGAATTGAAGCATTAACAGATGTAACATTTTTACCTTTTCCGGTACCTCATTCGGGTGCTGAAAATGTAGGTTTTTCTATAGTAACAAAAGGTGGCGATAAAACATGCGTAGTTACAGATTTGGGAAGTTATACAGATGAAGTCATCAAACACATGCAAGGATGCTCTCATATCTCTATTGAAGCAAATTATGATTTGAAAAAATTACTTTCAGGCCCCTATCCAGATAATTTGAAAAATAGAATTATGAATCGAGGAGGGCACTTATCGAATAAACAAACAGGCATATTATTATCTAAAGTAATTGGACCGGAAACAAAAAGTATTGTATTGACACACCTTTCAAAGTCTAATAATAAACCACATCTTGCAGAGAGTACTGTTTTATACCATATTGACGACATTTTTACCGGTGACATCGCTATCTCTCTACAAGACGGGCCCGAATTCAGTCATTTTTTGGGACAAGAAGATAAAGAAAGAATGTCTATAAAAATTTAATTCTACTGAGGGAAATGGAAATGAAACGTGAATTAGAAAATGATGAATCAGCACTCAGTGACGTAATTGGCATGGTTATGTTACTGGCTATGATTGTAATTGTTCTCTCATCTACAATGATAATTCTACAACCTTACATTTCAGATTATGATGATAATAAAAATTGGTCTCAAGCGAAAGTAATTGCTGATCAAATAGATGAAAGAATAAGAATAGTTGGTTCTTCTCCTCAAGATACGGGATCTATACAAACGTTCGAGCTAGTCTCTACTTCAATTTCTAATTTAGATAGTGCCGAGTATTGGACGATATCAGGAGATGTTTCTGGTACCGATATTATCGATGTATCTCTTTCTTCATTCAATTCATTAGATTTAACTTCAATAAATAATACTGCTACTCATGCTGTCGTAAATAATGGGGGAAATATCACTAATTATGAATTAAATTTTGATAATGGTTCCGCTAGTATAAATTTTGAAAATTACATGGAGAAATTATTAATTGTAGAGATCTATAATAATAACGACAACTTAATTCATAAATTTGTAAGATTAGAACTTTCGGGTATTGGAATAGATACCGCACTATCAACGGGGAATTATGATATTGATTTATTGAATGGTGCCAGAGTGGAAAAATTATCCGGTGAGGCTTACAAAGTTACTAGATATCCCTCATTGAGACATTATTCGATGCCAGATAATTCACAACAAGTTAGTTTTGTTTTGGTAGATGTTGATATGAGTTTACTTTCAAGAACCACCAGCCCATTTAGTCTACAAATGGTTTCAGATGGACCACTGACATTATTCGATGGTGATGTACGCAATATTAGAATGAAAATGACAAATGAAATTGATGATTCTATGACTGACAGATATATGTCATATTGGATTGAGGATTATAACTTAAATTTAGCATCAGGAACCCTAGATACATTCGAAGGTTTTGGGCCTTGGAAAAGAGTTTCAGGCATTGATGGAATCGGAATTCACCCACTTGAAAAATCAATATTAACAGAAATTGTACTACACAGAGTGGTGATTAAATGAATCGTATTAATTCCTTAATTTCTGATCAAAAAGCAGCGAATTCTGCGATTGCTACAGTTTTAATGTTTGCAGGTGTTATGAGCATAATTAGTATAATGCTTGTATCAATTGTACCTGTAATTAATGAACTTCAAGGTGCTATTGAATCCAGTGATGCAGTTTCACAATTCGAAGATTTATCAGAATATGAGTCCCAATTAGCTCAACGTGGATTACCTGGTAGTTCTTCAGAGATGCAAATTGAGCCTGTTCTAGGAAAACTAGAATGGGATTTGAAAGATTCAGGAATATGGTTTTCTTCAACTTGGAAAGATAATTCTGAACTAAGATTAAGAAATGCTGGAAATTTCAATGATCAATTTGATATCAGATATCCATCAGGTAAACTAAGTTCTTATTGTATGGATGATTTACATTTACAATTTGAATCAAAATGGAGGTATGAGATTCCCGTAATAGAAAATCAAGCTAGTCTCATCATCACTACAAAATCACAAATAACATCTGGTATTACATCATCTTCAATAAATTTGATTCAAGGTGCTAATGACATAACCTATTCTTTAGAACATAATAAAATTTTAGAAATAAATCTACCTATTGAAAATTCAAATAATAAAACATTAATTATTAGCGATGTTGAATTAACCATTATTCTAAAATTAAATGAAGGGGGAGTCACATTTATCAAACCTAACAATCCAAATCACAAAGGATTGGGAACAACTTGGAAAATTCCTTTACCAGCAGGAAATAACAAAATAAATATCATTTCTGATGATGAAAATTTGATTAATCTAATCGTAGGTGATGAAAAAATCACTGAGAAGTCAACTAAAGAAGGAGATGGATCGATTTGGATGAAAAATTTCAATTTTTCTGAATCAAAAATAATTACTCTAGAATCATCAAGAAATTCAAAATTACTTTTACAGACAAATGATGAAGAAAATAAAGGGACAGTGAATTGGCAATCCGAAGAGGGAATAATGTTAGGATCTGAATATATAATTCCTCCACTTCCAGGAAGTTTGATTATTTCTAACCACAAATTAGATTCAACACAAATTGATATTCAAGGAGCTAGTTTTTCAATTCCAGCTAATGGTATGTATAAATTAGATTGGCCGATTCCTGGAACAAACGGAGTTACTAAAATTTTGAGTCAATCTGACATTAGTATAAAGTGGACTGAAGATGAAATTCAAAATAATGGATTCCTGACCTCAGGAATTTCTTATATTGTTCCAAAAGACACAGGACAATTATCTGGTCAAGAATTTTCTACAATTTGGACTAGCGATTATATTGATGAGAATCAAGCGTATGTTTATGTTACTTTATCTGGAAAAAGGGCTTCATTTAATTTTTCAGGTGTGTTTAATGCATCGGGCGATTTAGAAAGTACATCTGGAAATTCATATTACCTTAATCCTGGAAATAGTGGTGAGTTAAATTCCACTGTAACCTCAGGTCAATCTATTAAAATCATGCAGATTATTGGTGACTCAGGAATTACCGAATTAATGGATAAAGGTTTTCAAAGGTGTTTACCTCTAAAAATGATTGCTTCAGGGTGGATAAACATTGATTTACCATGGTATGATGTGAGTGAATTAACTTTAGCAGGAATTAGAGATGCATGGGAAATAGGAGACCACCACTCGGGGATAAAGATTCAATTAATCGGAGAAGGTGATTCTTCTGAATATTCTGCTCTTGCAGATGCATGGGTAATTCAAATTCCAGCTTTAAAATATATTTTTTCAAGTAGTATTAGTAATCTTGAAGTGGTCGACAAAGGTGGTTTTGTTACTACAAATCATCCTGAAGGAAATCCTTCACTTTCACATGCATCTTTAGCCGCTAAAGGAAATGAAAATTTACTTGGAATTCATATTCCTGTTATGATGCCTACAAAATCAAGTATTGTTAGTGGTTCATCAAATGTAAATGTACAATTAAAAGTCATTGAAACTATATTTTGTACAAACGAAAATACAAAAGATGTTAGAATGGGATGGAACGGAAAATATGGAAGTAGTATTACAAACTGGCTATCAGAAGATATTGAATATTCTGATGATTGGATTTCTTATCCGAATCAATTCGATATGCTATCAGATTATACTGGATGGGTGGATAGAGGCAATGGTGAAGCCGTATACCATAGTCCAAACAACAATATCGATTTCACACTAACATTTACTGCGATTTCATTTGATGCAAGGGAGGAAGGCTAATGAAACATCATAATAAATTAAAACAAGATGAATCAGCAGCAGCTACAGAATTAGGTTATGTATTCACATTCCTACTTGGTTTATTATTACTGTCTTTATATTCAATATGGGCTTGGGATATTGAAAATTCAACGCGAGAAAGATGGTCTGAAGTGGCACTAACGGAAAATATTGAACGTGTAGGATCTGCTATTGAAAGAGCTGATGCGGTAGCAAGGATTAATCCAAATGCAACATACTCAGAAAGTGTAGAATTATTAAATGTCGAACAAACATCAGTTAATGTAATCATGTTACTGGATGATGAAACTCTAATTATTACACATCCCAATTTTATACAACCGTTCGAATATGAATTAACATCGGCTGCCCCCACCACACACCTCGGAGAGATTAATCTAAAAGGAGAATCATCAATTTGGGTACATTTTTCTAATGGAATTGTAGAAATTTCGAATAAACCATTGAATTAATTTCCAGTAATTGCTTTATGAAACATCATTTGAACTTCTTGCATTTTTCTAGTTGCACCTACTTCTCTGAAAACATTCAACGCTCTTTGTAAATATTCCATTCTTCTTTGCTTATCTAAACCTGTGGAACCTAACCTAGACAATAATTCTCCCACTAACAGTGGTTGATTACTTGATTCTGCAAGTGCTAATCCTTCTAGATATCTTTCTACTGCTTCGTCTCTTTTTCCAGAATCTTCAAGAACTTCTCCAAGTAATAAAATCAACTCAACTTTGATTTCAAAATCTTCTGCATTACCAAGTGTCTGTAAAGTTTCTAAATAATGATTTAATGCTAAATCGGTATCACCATTTAACGCATAATACCTACCCAATACTGCTCTAGCACGAGAATGTGTAATTTCATCACCTTTTGACAGTGTAGCATCAAATGCCTTAAGTGCATGTTCCCGACCTAAATCTAATTCACCCATTTCTAAATAAGAACGGGCTAAATTTATCCTTGCATGTACTAAGTTAGGATCATTTTCATTAGAAAGAATATGTTCAACCTCTGAATGTGCATCCATTGCTAATTGTTTCTTACCTTGAGATCTAAAAATATAACTCATATTTGTATAAGATTTTGATGCACCAATAGAATCTTTTATTGCTATAAATCTCTTTAAAGCTTGCCTATGTAAATCTAAAGCCAATGTACTATCACCCCTTTTCCAAGCGAGTTCTGCTAAGCATGAAAGTAAGATACTTTCTAATTTAATGTCTTTAGCTTTATTCGCATTATCCATAGCAACAGTAAATGAGGCTTCGGCACCTCCGAAGTCTCCAGCCAAAGAGAGTATTTCTCCCCTTAAATGCCAAAGTTTACCCCAAATTTTAGCTGGACCTTTCGAATCGATTAAGCGATTAATTAATCCAAGTAATTCCAAATGACCAGTATTAATTAATTCTCCACCTCTTAATGCTACTTCTTCAGCAGCATCTTCAGAATCAGCATAACTTATCACATGATGTAAATATTCAATAATATCTTGAGGAGTATGTAATTTCTTTTTGTACCAGTCTGCGGCTGAAGTATGTAAAGGTATAGCAATTTGCTCGTCTATTCCATTAAAGATAAATTCTCTGATTAAATCATGCACATCATAATTTTCAGAATCTACTCTCCTAGCCAAACCTTGTTCTACTAAATTATCTAGCGTATTTAAGTCTAAATCTAAATTAGTTAATGCTTCGAGAGGGATAGGTTCACGGAAAATAGCTAATGACTGTAATAATCTCTTTTCTTCTGCTGATAACTTATTAAAAATTTCTAGAGAAACATAATTCTCTAAAGTTACATGATGTTCAATAGTTGATGCACCTCTATTTATTAATTCTAAAACTAATGGATGACCTTTAGAAATTCCATATATTCTTTCAAAGTCTTCGTCTTTAATACTTTCAAATGAATTTAATAAATTCTTTGAAGATTCAGGATCTAAACCATCAAGTGGTAAGATTTTACTAACTGTTTTCCCATCATTATCTCTTAAAGGCAATACTGGACGATAAGACCTTGAGAAAATTACCAGCCCTAAACCATCATCCATTTCGTTAATCCTTAATGTAAAATTATAGATTATTTTATAAAAAATATCTTCATCATTTTTATGATAATCATCAATCACGATTAATGCAGAAATATTTTTCAAGCAATTTATCAATAATTCTACAGTTTCGTCAATTCTAGGCACCGAACTTGCCTCTAAATAATCATTAAGTTCTTCAACCCCAATTGAACTAAGCCACGCACCAAGATCTTCTAAGAATGGTCGACCACCTACACCAAGTTGACATCTATGATAAATTAAATTTCTTCTAAATGTGTAATTTTCCAATAATTTAGCGGCTAAACTTGTTTTTCCAATTCCTGCAATCCCTGGAATTAAAATTGCAGATGCACCATCATCTAAAGTTTCTGATATTGCTTGTAGTTCTGTAACTCTTCCATAAAAATGTCTTAATCGTGGTAAATCTCCAAGAGATGATGTAAGTTGTTTTTCCACACGTTTTGTCAAATCTCTCTCTATTAATTCTGGAGATAATTTCGTAATATCTAATACACCATCATCCCTAAGATATCTTAGAATATCTACGGGTCTAATTTGAAAAGGTAAAACATCACTACATCCTCCTAAAGTTGTTTGAAATAATTCATCATCATTTGAAAGTACTGAAAATGGATATTGACTCAGTCTATTCCATGTTTCTTCAGCAATTTCAGCACCATTTGATGTTAAAAAATAAGATTTTCTTTTGCGCATAACTCCAGAAACATGAGC
>CEOV01130639.1_pt1 | contig 14871 bp, 12 predicted proteins | sample 530631 | NCBI WGS metagenome assembly CEOV01 (sample SAMEA2620756, study PRJEB7988) | marine metagenome | isolation source: saline water (ENVO:00002010), including
ATAACATGTCTTATTTTTTAAAAACTTTATTAATTATTTCTTTTTGTTCTACAGCTGATGTCTTACTTGAGCCAGTGGCAGTTGCTGCTGAGGCATCTCTTGCAATCACATCAATTCCTAATAATCTTAACTCAGATAAAATAAAGGTCCAAGCTCCCATATTTTCTGGTTCTTCTTGTACCCAAAGTAACTCTTTAGCATTATACTTTTCTATCAGCTCTTTTATGAGTGATTTATCTAATGGGTATAATTGCTCTATCCTAACAATAGCAATATTACAAGCATTCTCTTGCTCTCTCCTTTCCAATAACTCATAATATATTTTTCCACTACAAAGAACTAATCTATCAATTGATTTTGGAACAATATCATCATCAATAATTCCTTCAAACATCCCATCCGCTAAATCATCAATAGTAGAAACGCATTTAGGATGTCTTAATAAACTCTTAGGAGTAAATACGACTAATGGCTTTCTAAAATCTCTTTTTAACTGTCTTCTTAAAACATGATAGAAATTGGCAGGAGTAGTACAATTTACAATCTGCATATTATACTTAGCACATAACTGTAAATATCTCTCTAATCTAGCAGAAGAGTGTTCTGCTCCCTGTCCTTCATAACCATGTGGTAACAACATAACCAACCCACTCATCACTTTCCATTTATCCTCAGCACAAGAAATGAACTGATCTAACATAATCTGAGCTCCATTAGAAAAATCTCCAAATTGAGCCTCCCAAATAGTTAAGTCATTTGGTCGTGCCATAGAAAATCCATAATCAAAACCAAGTACTCCATATTCTGATAGTAAAGAATTATAGGCTTCAAAACTAGAGTTATCACTAATATTATTTAAAGGACAAACCTCCTCCTCAGAATGTTCAACCTTCAATATAGCATGTCTGTGTGAAAAAGTGCCTCTTTCAACATCCTGACCACTTAACCGAACATTATGACCTTCATCTAATAATGAGGCATATGCTAGAAGTTCTCCCATTGACCAGTCTAACTTATTAGTTTCTTCTACCATTTTTTTTCTGTCAGACAATAACTTTCTTGTTTTCTTAAAAAGTTTATCCGCCTGTGGAATATCATATAAGTATTTTGCTAAATCTTTGAGTTTTTTCTTACTAATATTTGTTGCAGTTGATCCTTCAAAATATTCTTCAAGATTTCTTTTTATCTCTTGCCATTCTTCTTTTAGGAAAGGAGTAATTTTTGCTTTTTCTATTTCCTTTGCTTCATCAAATCTGTCTTGCAATAAATTCTGAAAATCTTGTTCTAACTCTTTTGCGATAGTTGCCTCAACCACTCCCTCATTCATCAATTTCTCCTTATAAATCTCTCTAGGGTTTTTATGTTTTGAAATTGCCTCATACAATAAAGGTTGAGTAAACCTTGGCTCATCACCTTCATTATGACCGTATTTTCGGTAACATAATAAATCGATAAATACATCCTTGTGGTATTTCTGTCTATATTCAACTGCAAGCTGGAGAGCGTGGACAACCGCTTCTACATCATCTCCATTTACATGTAATACAGGGGATAAGGTAACTTTAGCGACATCCGTGCAATAAGTACTCGATCTAGCGTCATGATAATTTGTAGTAAACCCTACTTGGTTATTTACCGCAATATGTATTGTTCCTCCAGTTTGATAACCATCTAACTGAGACATTTGTATAACTTCATATACCACACCTTGTCCAGCAAATGCTGCATCTCCATGTAAAAGAACAGGTAAAATTTTGTCTACATTTCCTTTATACTCATTATCTAGTTTTGCTCTTGTAATACCTTCAACTACAGGATCAACTGCTTCCAAGTGAGAAGGATTCGGGGTAAGATTTAACTTTATCTCGTTTCCATTATTACATTTTTGGACTGAGGTAAACCCTAAGTGATATTTTACATCACCAGCGATATCTTCATCCTCATACAATTTTCCTTCAAACTCAGAAAAAATCTCTTTGTAAGTCTTATTAAAAATATTTGCCAATACATTTAACCTACCTCTGTGAGCCATTCCCACCACAAACTCCTCCACACCTAGTTCCGAGCTGTGCTCTACAAGTGCATCTAAAGCGGGAATTAAAGATTCGGCTCCTTCCAAAGAGAATCTTTTTTGCCCTACAAATTTCTTGTGTAAGAAGTTTTCAAATGCAACCGCCTGATTTAATTTATGTAAAATATGTTTCTTTTGAGTTGTTTGAAATTTTGGAGTATTAGAATTCTGATGAAGTCTATTTTTAATCCAATCTATCTCTTTGGGATCACGAATATACATATACTCTATCCCTATAGATTGACAGTAAACTTTTTCTAGATGCTCAATAATTACTTTTAAAGATGATGGCCCAATACCCACCTGTTCTCCAGCTTGAAATTCAATATCTAAATCTGACTCTTCTAATCCAAAATTTTTATAATCTAAAGTAGGAGAATATTTCCTTCTTTCTCTAACAGGGTTTGTTTTGGTAAATAAATGTCCACTTTTTCTGTAGGCGTCAATAAGATTAATTACCTTAAATTCTTTCTGAAAAAATTGTGGAACATCCGCTTCTGAATAAACCTCTTTTGCAAAGTCAAAACCTTGAAAAAAATTAACCCAATCTTCTTCTATACTTTGAGGATCTTGGAGATATTTATCATACATCTCTTCAACCCATCCTGTATGTACGGATCCTAAAAAGGAAAACTTATCCATTATTTATAACTAAATTTAGTTAGCAAAATTATCTATTTTTATTCATATACGTTGTTAAATACCGCTGATTTTAATGGCCTGAGATATAATTCGCTTGAATTATCTTTTTCAAGTCTCTGTTTTTAATCATTTAAGTCAACATTTCTGTAAATGAAAGATAGATGTTTTCATTTCAGATCTAATTCTATTATTTTCATTATGAAATTCTTTTTAGTAATAACTCTGAAAAGGTATACAAGGGTTTTTTAGCATCTGAATTAATAGAGTCTAAATGAGATAAAGCTCTTTTATGATATTGTTCCATTAATTTAGTTGTCTGTGCAGGTATCTCTAAGTTACTAAAGATTTTTTTGACCGCTTCTATTTTCTGGTCTCTTTCTATAGTGTTGGAAAAATAGTAAATTAATCTTTCTTTTTGATATTCATCTGAAAGTTCTAATGCTTTCAAATACAAATAAGTTTTTTTATTTGAAATAATATCACCTCCTAACTGTTTACCAAAATTTCCTGGATCTCCAAAAGTATCTAGCAAATCATCCTTTAATTGAAAAGCAATTCCCATATTTTTACCAAACTCATAAAGATGATTTGATTCTTCTTTGGTCGCCCCCCCATTTATTGCTCCTATTTTTAAAGATGCTGCAAGCAACACGGATGTTTTATACTCAATCATTTTTAAATATTCTTTTATAGAAACAACTTCTCTATTTTCATAATCCATATCCCATTGTTGTCCTTCACATACCTCTATAGCGGCTTTATTAAATGTATTTAGAACCTCTCTTAAATAAATATCTTCAACAGACATTAATAAATTGTAGGATTGTACCAACATAGTATCACCAGAGAGAATTGCGGAATTTTTATCCCACTTTTCATGAACTGTTTTTACACCCCTTCTTAAGGGCGCTTCATCCATTATGTCGTCATGTAATAAAGTGAAATTATGAAAGATCTCAATTGCAACAGCTGCTTTTACAGATTTCTCTATGTCTGAATTAAAAATTTGATGGGCCATTAATGTGAGAACAGGCCTAATTCTTTTACCTCCAATACCCATAACATATTTAATTGGATCATATAAATTTTTTGGGTTTGCAGGAAAGTAAATTGTCTTTAACTCCTCTTGTATTAAAAGTTGTAATTCTTGAATAGATTTCATTCCTTATCCAATAAATTTACTAGATACTCTCCATAACCACTCTTAATTAGAGGTTCTGCAATATCTAATAGATGATTTTTGTCTATATATCCCATTCTGTAAGCTGCTTCTTCAATACATCCAATTTTTCTTCCTTGCCTTTCCTCAATTACTTGCACATACTGATTTGCTTGCATTAGAGACGAGAATGTCCCTGTATCTAACCAAGCGGTTCCTCTACCAAGAACTCTTACATCTAATACACCTCTTTTTAAATATTCCTTATTGACATCTGTAATTTCGTACTCTCCTCTAGCAGATAGTTTTATATTTTTAGCAATTTCTACCACTGAATTATCGTAGTAATACAACCCAGGAACCGCATAATTTGATTTAGGAATAGAAGGTTTTTCTTCTAATGAAAGAGCTTTAAAATTTTCATCAAACTCCACAACACCATATCGTTGAGGATCATTGACATGATAACCGAATACAATTCCACCCTCTACATCTTCGCAATCTGCCAATGTTTTAATTTTCATTTGAAAAATATTATCTCCCAAGATTAAGCAAACTTTATCATCACCTATAAATTCTTCTCCAATTATAAAAGCTTGTGCCAAACCATTTGGAACATCTTGAACTTTATATTCAAATTTACACCCTATTCTACTACCATCTCCTAATAATTTTTTGAATAATGGTAAATCATGGGGAGTAGAAATAATTAATATCTCATTTATTCCAGAATACATTAAAGTTGTTAACGGATAGTATATCATTGGCTTATCATAGATAGGCATCATTTGTTTACTTACCGCTAATGTAAGAGGGTGTAATCTTGTTCCTGATCCGCCTGCTAAAATTATTCCTTTCATTTTATTTTCGCTTAACTTTTAGTTTGTTTAAATCAATATCTTCTTCCTCATCAAAAATATCTAATAACGGTTCTTTAAAAGCCTTAGTAGTTATCAATCTTTCAAGAGTTAATAATAATGCTGGTAAAAGTAATAAATTAGATAACATTGCAAAAAACAAGGTAATAGAAACTAACATCCCTAAAGCAACTGTTCCTCCAAAATCAGATGCAACAAAAACAAAAAATCCAAAGAATAAGACAATAGAAGTATAAACCATACTTACACCTGTTTCTTCTAAAGCCTTAAAAACAGATTTTCTAATATTCCAATTACTTTCGAGTAATTCTTGTCTATATTTTGCTAAAAAATGAATAGTATCATCTACTGAAATCCCAAAGGCAATACTAAAAACTAAAATCGTAGATGGTTTAATAGGAATAGAAAAATATCCCATAATGGCTGAAGTTAAAAGTAATGGTAAAAGATTGGGGACTAACGAGACAATTACCATCCGTAAAGATCGAAACATCCAAGCCATAAAAACAGAAATCAGTAAGATAACTAATAATAAACTATATACTAAATTACCAACTAAGAATTTAGTCCCTTCTAGAAAGACTCTACTAAAACCAGTAACAATTACATTATATTTATCAGGATGAAAAATGGAATTTATTTTAGGGCGTAATTCACTTAAAATTGTATCCATTTCAGGGGTTGCTAAATCATTCATCCTTAAAGTAATTCTTGCTTTTGAATTTATTTTGTCTGTTAATTTTACATCCAAATTATTTAATGAATCTGACTTTCTAATTAAAGAAGAGATTCTTCCTAAATCTCTTCTTTGTGGGAGAACATAATATTTTGATCCATCCTGCTTAAACGCTTGATTTGCATACTTAATAAATTCTATATATGATAGTGGCTGTGAAAACACTTCATACTTTTCTAAATCATCCTGAAGTTGTTGTACTTTCGACATGAATGAAGCTTTATGAATAGCATTTGTATCTTTAGCATCAATAATTATTTCAAGAGGCATAACTCCTCCAAAATTCTTTTCAAAAAATTGTAAATCTGTATACAAATCTCCGTTTCTAGAAAGATCATCTGTAATGTTTCCAGTAGTTTCCACTAGTATTAAACCAGTAAAACCAACAATAGTTAAAATACTAGAAGTTATATAAATTACCCTTCTTTTATTTTTAACCCATGATGACAAAGTCAAAACCACTGATCTAACCCATCTTCTATCGAGATGTCTAGTATGTCTTAATTTTGGAGAAGGAAAGAAAGAAAACCAAATTGGAATTAATAAAATAGATAATATATATATAAATATGATACTAAGAGCTGCTACTAATCCAAATTCTTGAAGAGTTTCGCTTTTTGTAAGAACGAATGCCGCAAAACCAGATGCAGTTGTTAAGTTTGTAAGTAAAGTAATATTTCCAATCTTACTAATCATTAAATTTAGAGATTTACTCTTATCATTATTTTTCCGGTATTCTGTGTGGTATTTATTTATAAGATAAATACAATTAGGTATTCCTATTACAATAACAACAGGAGGTACTAATGCAGTAAGAATCGTTACGTTATATCCAAAAAACCCCATTACACCAAAAGAAAACAACACCCCTATAGTCACTACAATCATAGATATTAATGTAGCCTTAAAAGAACGAAAGAAAACATATAAAATTAATGAAGTAATTAATAAGGTGAGTATTATAAAGACTGATATTTCATCTTTCACTTTTATCGAATCAATAGTTCTCAGATATGGCATTCCTGAATATCTTACATCTAAATTTAAGGTCTTACTATATTCTTCACCATAATCAACTATAGAATCTATTAAAAATTTTCTATCTGGTGTTCCTAAAACTTCTTTATCAATATCTACAAGCATTAGAGCAGAATAGACATTTTTATTATATAACATGCCTTCGTAAATCTTTTGATCCTGGAAAATCTGTAAAGCAGAATCTATCTGAAGGGATGTCATGTCAGGATGATACCAATGTGAGGATATAAATTTCTTTTTAGTAGAATCTGTTTGAAGAATAGGAAGTTGAGTAATATTTAAAACTGCATTAACCCCTTCTAAACTTTCTATTTCTAACCCAAATCTATGCCAAGCAAAAAGATGTTCTTTGGTAAAGAATTCTACATCCCGAACAGCAATTACCATTGTATTTATACTTTCTCCAAATTCTGATTTAAAATCATTAAAATCAATCTGAATCTGACTATCAGCAGGTAATATTTGAGCATGTTGGTAAGACATCTTAACATCTCTTGCTAAATAATACATAAGAGTCGTTATAGCGATTAACAAGAGGATTACAACAAACCTACCTTTAAGAATTATATCTGAAACTTTAATCATTTAGGATACTTTTAAAAGTAAAAAAGGACTCGAAGAATCCCTACATATAAATTATTTTAGGAGTTAGATTGTCATTACATCTTTTTCTTTCTCCGAAAATATTTTATCTGTATTAGATATAAATTTATCTGTCAAGTTCTGTATACTAGATTCTGCATCTCTAGCAATATCTTCAGATAAGCCAGTTTTAGCCAATTTTTTTACTTCTTCATTTCCTTTTTGTCTTGAATTACGAATGCTTACCTTACAATTTTCTGTCTCTGACTTCACCTGTTTTACCAATTCTTTTCTTCTTTCCTCAGTTAATGCTGGAACATTGATTAAAATTAATTCTCCATTATTCATAGGGTTTAGACCTAAATTTGCTTCTACAATTGCTTTTTCAATATCTCCCATTACGGATTTATCAAATGGTTGAATAGAGATTGTTTGAGAATCTGGAGTATTTATATTTGCCATTTGAGATAAAGGAGTTATTGCTCCATAATAATCAACCTTTACTGCTGATAACATTTGAGGAGAAGCTTTTCCAGCTCTAATCTTTGAAAGTACCATCTCTAATCTAGAGATAGACTCTTGCATTTGCTCTTCAGCAACATCTAATATTAATTCAATTTCTTCATTCATAATAATATTTTTAAAAATTCACTAATGTACCTACATTGTGTCCATCACATACTTTCTGCAGATTTCCTTTAATATTCATATTAAACACTTTTATTGGCAAATTATTTTCTTTACATAAAGTAAAAGCTGTTAAATCCATAACACTTAATTCCTTTTGAAATACCTCATCAAATGATATAGACTCATACATAGTTGCGGAAGAATCCTTCTCAGGATCTGCAGTAAATATACCATCTACTCTTGTTCCTTTTAAAATTACATCTGCCTCAATTTCTATTGCTCTTAGTGTAGCGGCTGTATCAGTCGTAAAATATGGATTTCCGGTACCTCCACCAAATATAACAACTCTATTCTTACTTAAATGTCTTGTTGCTTTTCTTCTAATATATGGCTCGGCTACTTGCTCCATTCTTATAGCGGTAAGAAGTCTAGTTTGAACATCAATAGATTCTAAAGCCGACTGGAGAGCCATTCCATTGATAATAGTTGCTAACATACCCATATAATCGCCTTGAACCCTATCAAAACCTGCACCTTCAGACTGAATACCCCTGTAAATATTACCACCTCCAATAACAACAGCAACCTGTATTCCTTTCTCTACTATTTGTTTTATCTCAGCAGCATAATTTGCTAATCTAGCTGAATCAATTCCATAATTTTGATCTCCCATTAAGGCTTCGCCGCTAAGCTTTAAAAGTATTCTATTATATTTCATATGTATTTAAAAAGTTGCCCAAAGATACGTAAATAAGAGAAATTGAAAAATATTGATGAATCTTTTTAAAAATAAAAAAACCACCCTAAATAGGTGGTTTTTAAAGATTTGTAACTTTATGTTTCGTTATCCCAAAGACACTCTTTTAAATGAACTCACCTCAATATCGCCATACGATTTAATATACGAATCTACAGTTTTGTCTTCGTCCTTAATAAATTTTTGATCTAACAAACATTGTTCCTGATCTAATGTAGTGTTGTCCGAAATAAATCTTTCAAGCTTTCCTGGAACTATTTTTTCCCAAATTTGCTCTGGCTTTCCTTCTGCTTGTAGTTGAGATTCAATCTCAGATTTAGCATGTTCCAATACTTCATCAGTAAGTTGAGACATAGAGATATATTGAGGAACATTCTTTAATGTTTTACCCAATCTTCCCAATTCAACATTGTCTTTTTCAATAGCGGCTATTCTTGCTTCTGTCTCATTTGCAACAAATTCCGGGTCAAAGTCTTTATAAGATAAAGTTGTAGCTCCCATGGAAGCAACCTGCATCGCTAAATCTTTAGCTAATACATCTACATTATCTGTATTTTTGTTTAAACCTACTAGAACAGCAATCTTCACACCATGAGTATAAGAACCAACATATTTTGCCTCTACTCTTTCAAAAGAAGAGATATCTAACTTTTCTCCAATTACACCAGTCTGTTCAATTAATTTATCTGCAACAGTCATCCCTCCAAAATCTGCACACATAAATGACTCTTTACTTGAGTGCTTTAAAGCGATGTCTGCAAACTGAGATGCTAAATTTTTAAAAGAATCATTTTTAGCAACAAAATCTGTTTCACATGCCAATACAATCGCAATTCCTATAGTATTATCTGAATTTATCTTAGTTATAGCAACACCTTCTGAAGCTTCTCTATCTGCTCTTTTTGCCGCAACTTTCTGTCCCTTTTTTCTTAATACATCAATAGCCGCATCAAAATCACCATTAGCTTCTACTAAAGCCTTCTTACAGTCCATCATTCCTGCACCAGTTTGTTTTCTTAATTTAGCTACATCAGCTGCTTTAATTTCTGCCATTTTTAGTTTTATTTTTCAGTTATTTCTTCAGCCTTTATCTCTTCAGCCTTTATCTCTTCAGCCTTTTCTTTTAGTTTTTTAGCATCTGCTTGTTCTCTGTCTGACAACCCTTCTTTGATAGCTCCTACAACTACTTCTAAAATTTTACTAATTGATTTTGCAGAGTCGTCATTAGATGGGATTGGGAAACTAACTGTATTAGGGTCTGAATTAGTATCTACCATTGCAAAAGTTGGTATACCTAACTTAGCGGCTTCGGATACAGCAATGTGTTCTTTTGTAATATCTACAATAAATATCGCAGAAGGCATTCTATTCATTTTAGAAATAGAACCTAAATTTCTTTCTAACTTCTCTCTAGTTCTAGAGATTTGTAACCTCTCCCTTTTTGATAAAGTAGATAAAGTACCATCCTCTCCCATTTTATCAATAGAATCCATTTTCTTAATAGATTTTCTAATTGTAGAAAAATTTGTTAACAGTCCACCTGGCCACCTTTCGGTAATATAAGGCATATTAATGGACTCTGCAAATTCAGAAACAATTGATTTTGCTTGTTTCTTAGTAGCTACAAAAAGGATGTTTTTACCTGATCTTGCAATTTGTTTCATTGCGGCAGAAGCTTGGTCTAACATAGCTACTGTTTTGTTAAGATCAATAATATGGATTCCATTTTTCTCCATAAATACATAAGGAGCCATCCCTGGATTCCATTTCTTTTTAAGGTGACCAAAATGTACACCTGCTTCTAATAGTTCTTTAAAGGTTGTTCTTGACATGTTTACGTTCTTTTTGATTTCAGCAACTAATAGGTAGAAGTTTTTACTTGTCCTAATAGTTTAGATGCTAAACATATATTAATAATTTGTTTGATTCTATCTTTTAACCCACTGGAATTTCTTCCTTGCTTTTTTCTGTCCCGGCTTCTTTCTTTCTACAACTCTTGGATCTCTTGTAAGAAGCCCTTCTGCTTTTAATGCTATTCTATTTTCTGCATCAATTTTACATAGGGATCTGGCAATTGCTAATTTGATAGCATCTGCTTGTCCGTTAATTCCACCACCATTAACGTTTACTTTTATATCATATTTTCCGTCTTGTTCAACAATATTAAATGGTTGGTGTAATTTGTATTGTAAAGTTTCAATTGGAAAATACTCTTTGTAGTCTTTTCCATTTATAATAAAATTCCCCTTTCCTTTTGTCACATAAATTCTAGCAACAGATGCCTTTCTTCTTCCTATAGTATGAACAGTTTCCATATTATTTAAGGTTATTTAAATTTAATAATTTTGGTTTTTGCGCTTCATGTTTATGTTCTGAACCTGAATAAATGTATAGGTTCTTTAATATAGCGGCTCCTAATTTATTTTTAGGCAACATCCCTTTTACTGAATGTTTTACAAGAGATGTACCATCTTTTTCTAACATTTGAATAGGTGTTATTCTCTTTTGTCCTCCAGGGTATCCTGTATGAGAAAATATTTCTCTATCTGTCATTTTCTTTCCTGTCATAATTGCTTTATCGGCATTTATTACAATTACATAATCACCACAATCCGCATGAGGGGTGAAATTAGTTTTATATTTTCCTCTTAAAACCTTTGCGATTTTAGAAGACATTCTACCTAAAATTTGATTTTCAGCATCAATTACAAACCACTGTTTATTAGCTGTTTCTTTATTGGCTGATAATGTTTTATAACTTAATGTATCCACAATATTTATTTTTAAATCCCGCTAAAAAGGTCTGCAAAAATACACTTATTTTTTTGTCTGCCGCCTTTTATCAATAAATTATTTCTAATTCTTTTCCTACCTTTACAAAAGCATCTATAGCTCTATCTAAATCTTGTTTGGAATGAGCTGCTGAAATCTGAACTCTTATTCTTGCTTTTTCTTTTGGAACAACCGGATAAAAGAACCCTATCACATAGATACCTTCATCTAATAATTTATTGGACATCAGTTGAGCTAATTTTGAATCGTATAACATAACAGGGGTAATTGGATGAGATCCATCAGGAATATCAAATCCAGCAGTGATCATTCTTTTTCTGAAATATTGAGTATTATATTCTAATATATCTCTAAGATGAGTAGATTCAGAAAGCAAATCAATCACTTTTGAGGCTGCTCCAACTATGGACGGAGCTAATGAATTTGAAAATAAATATGGTCGCGATTTTTGCCTTAGCATATCTATTATTTCTTTTCTCCCAGATGTAAATCCACCCATCGCTCCTCCTAAAGCTTTTCCCAAAGTTGAAGTAATGATATCTACTCTTCCTACAACATCACAATATTCATGAGTGCCTCTACCATTTTTCCCAATAAATCCTGTAGCGTGACAATCATCAACCATTACTAATGCATTATATTTCTCTGCTAAATCACAAATCTTATCTAATTGTGCTATATAACCATCCATTGAGAAAACACCATCAGTAACAATAATTCGATTTCTTTGTTTTTGTGAAAGAATTAACTGTTTTTCCAAATCTGACATGTCATTATTAATATATCTATATCGGACGGCTTTACACAGTCTAACTCCGTCGATGATAGACGCATGATTAAGAGAGTCTGAAATAATAGCGTCATCCTTACCGAACAATGGTTCAAAAACCCCACCATTAGCATCAAAGGCTGCTGCATAAAGAATAGTATCTTCTGTACCTAAAAAGTTAGATAATTTTTGTTCTAAATCTATATGGATATCTTGTGTGCCACAAATAAATCGAACGGAAGACATTCCAAAACCATGAGTATCTAAAGTATCTTTAGCTGCTTTTACAACTTCAGGGTGAGAGGATAACCCTAAATAATTATTAGCACAAAAGTTTAAAACATTTTCACCCGTACTAACCCTTATGCATGTTCCTTGTGGATTAACTATTACACGTTCTTCTTTATAAAGACCATCCTTTTTTATTTGATCTAACTCGGTTTGTAATTGTTTTTTAAAGTTTATAATCATGATAGTTTATTTTTGTATAAAAATATAGAAATCAGATAAATTATTGTTTTTGCCAAATTGTTTCAGGCCCAGCTGCACCAATCCGTAATTTTTCGTTCTTATAAAATTCATAATACCCAAAAGATGAAATAAACACAGGGTTTTTCTTGATTGGATACATTCTATTTTGATTAATTCTTTTAAAATAATATAATGGTATTGAATGCTTTTCATCTATCATTACATATAAAATCCTATCTTTTATTCCTATTTCTAAAATAGAATCTTCAATTATATGTTTTGGAAAATATTTTCCCATTTCTCCATCAACTAATTTATAATTTCCAATATATTCTTTAGATAATGAATCATCTATAATATATGTAATGTTTTCAGGAACCTCTTCAACAACACCTAATAAATCATTAATTTCATGATACATATCAATAGACTTAATTCTGTGGGATCTTGCCATTCCATCAAGTAAAGCTGCAGCATTAACAACCTTTTGAACCAGAGCCTTGTAATAAGGGTCATTCATAAAAAAATCAATTTGCTCTTCACTAACCCTTCCATAATAACCATCAATCCAAAACCAGTGCGAATAAGCTAATTCATCATGTATATTCCAAATTATTTTTTTAAAATTACTATTATACTCATCAAGAGTAGGAATAATCTTATACATTTTTTTAATTTTTTTGAAAATTTCAGAATACTTTTCTGGCACTTCATCCTTCATGTCAAGAAGTAAATTATATCCATCTGTAGTGATTTGATACTGATTGTAATATACTATAACTTGTTGCCAATAATTTAGACCATTTTCATAATATTCGCGATCAAATTTATTCATCATTATATCATGACGTAAAGAATCTCTAGAGTGAAAATGAGCTATCGTATTGTCAGAGTTATAAATATCAGATTTTAAATTTTGTTGAACAATTCTTAATGTTGCTTCAAATTGATTTTCAAAATTTTGGGAAGAATTCCATCTATCAATATAAAGTGCTAATAGTATACCGGTAACAACCATAAAAAGTTCTATAAAAACCAATATAACTGAAGAACTAGTAAATGATTTTTGTTCTTTTGTTGAAAATTTAGAACCTATTGATTTGAACCTATCGGTTAAAAAATTTAGTAAAAGCATTATACTACACCTTGGTCAATCATTGCATCAGCAACCTTGACAAATCCAGCAATATTTGCTCCTTTAACATAATCAATATAATCATCAACCCTACCATACTGAACACATGAATTATGAATGTCAATCATAATTTGTTTCAACTTCGAATCAACCTCTTCTCTGGTCCAATTGAGACGTAGAGAGTTCTGACTCATTTCTAAGCCTGATGTTGCAACACCACCAGCGTTAGATGCTTTTCCTGGAGCAAATAATATTTTTGCTTCTTGAAAAACTGCAATAGCTTCAGGAGTGGAAGGCATATTCGCCCCTTCTGAAACACATATACAACCATTATCTATTAAATCCTTTGCTTCATCCTCGTTCAATTCATTTTGAGTAGCGCATGGTAGAGCGATATCACAAGTTATTCCCCAAGGTCTTCCCTCATGGTATTCACAATGATATTTATCAGCATATTCTTTAATTCTTCCTCTTTTGACATTTTTGAGATGCATCACAAAAGCTAATTTCCCAGCGTCTATTCCATCAGGGTCATATATAAATCCAGATGAATCAGAAAGCGAAACCACTTTAGCTCCTAATTCAGTAGCTTTCTCACAAGCATATTGTGCTACATTACCTGAACCAGAGATAACAACTCTTTTATCTTTAAAAGAATCTCCTCTAGACTCTAACATATTCTGAGCAAAATATACATTTCCGTATCCTGTAGCTTCCGGACGGATTAAAGAGCCTCCCCAAGTTATTCCCTTACCTGTTAACACTCCTGTAAATTCATTTCTAATTCTTTTATACTGACCAAACATATAACCAATCTCTCTAGCTCCAACCCCTATATCTCCAGCAGGAACATCCGTGTTTGGGCCTATATGCTTACATAATTCGGTCATAAAAGATTGACAAAATCTCATTACCTCATTATCTGATTTTCCTTTGGGATTAAAGTCAGACCCTCCTTTACCACCACCCATTGGAAGTGTGGTTAATGAATTCTTAAATACTTGTTCAAATCCTAAAAATTTAAGAATAGATAAATTTACAGATGGGTGAAATCTTAAACCTCCTTTGTAAGGACCAATAGCAGAATTATATTCAACCCTATAACCTCTATTTACTTGCGTATTTCCATTATCATCTGTCCATGGCACTCTAAATATTATTACCCTCTCTGGCTCTACCATTCTTTCTAATAACATTTTGTTATTATATT
>CEOV01058565.1_pt1 | contig 14808 bp, 12 predicted proteins | sample 530631 | NCBI WGS metagenome assembly CEOV01 (sample SAMEA2620756, study PRJEB7988) | marine metagenome | isolation source: saline water (ENVO:00002010), including
CGGAACAGCCGAATGCCCCTTTTATTCAGTAGTAGAGGCATTAAAAGCATCTGAAAATGGGGATACAATTATCATTCACGAGGGTGTATATTACGAAGATGTAATTATCGATAACTTTGAAAATATAACAATTCGTGTAGCAGAAAACGAAAGAGTTGTTTTTGATGGTACTGAAAGTATAACTCAGGATTTAAATGGAACTTGGAGCCTTTCAACTAATAATATTCATGAAGTTCAAATTAATAAGAATGGTTGGCAAATTTTTGTTGATTACCAAGAACAAATACCTGCAAGATGGCCTAACGCAAACTTTTCAGATTTTTCAGTATTTGATCAAACAAATAATTGGGCTAAAGGATCGATTGATGAAGGAGGGAGTTATAGTAATGGAGAATTACAAGATACTGGAAAATTAAATACTAGCGGAATCAATCCAGTTGGAGCCATAGCTATACTTAATGTAGGCTCATTTAAGACGTGGAGTAGGACTATATTTGACTATAATCAATCTACAAATACATTTTCATATGATTTAGTTCCAAATTGGAAACCAAAACATCATTATTATTTTCTAGAAGGTAAAAGAGAATTAATTGATATTCCGGGGGAATGGTGGTTTGATAATTCAGAAAAAAAATTGCATATGAAATTTGAAAATGGAACAGATCCAAATAATATAGATGTTAGAATAAAAACACAACCGTTCGCATTCAATATTACGAATAGTAATAACATATCAATAGAAGGATTGGAATTTTTTGCAACAACATTTCGGACAGAAGATTGTAATGGTTGCGTCATTAGAGATTCAGATTTGATCTATCCAAGTACTTCAAAAAGAGGACTGGGCATAGCAGGAGAGGATGTTGAGGAAAGATGGGTTTCAAGAATGGACTCTTGTACTAATTGTTTAATTGATAATTCTTCCTTTGCATATACTGACGGTTCAGCATTAGAATTCCACGGAGCTGCATTGAAATCACATAATAATACTGTAAATAATTCACATTTTGAATTCATTGACTGGTCATCTTCTGATTTGGTAGGATTGATGGTTACAGTTTATGATGGAGGTAGAGATAATACATTTTCAAATAACACTATTCATAATACCGGAGCATCATCAACATTGAGTATAGGGGATTCACCAAAAATATATTTTAATAATATTTCAAATACTGGATTTATTCAAAGTGATGGCGCTGTAGTTCAAATGATGATGTTGGAACAAGAGGGCGCCGAAATAGCATTTAATTGGATTCATAATACAGAAAAATATGGAATTAGAATGGATGGACCCGCTGGCGGAACAAATATTGGTAGAAATGCATCCATACATCACAATGTGTTATGGGATATTAAAACAGGAATTATGGCCAAGGGAGACTATCATAACGTTAGTTATAATACTGTATTTGGAGGAGGTTTAGAGTTAGGTAAAAATGACATAATTATCCTTTTTGAAAATGGTGAAGGGAATGAAAATTCATCCACAAATAATAATGCAGCAGATAAAATTGCGGCTCATCGTTCTAAATCATATCAAGAGCACCCCGTTCAAGGAAGTTTCATTGACAATTATAATGGATATCTAGAGTTATCAGGTGAAGTAGAAGATTTATTGGTAGATCCAGAAAATTATGACTTTAGACCAATTTCAAATTCAAAATTAGATAATTTAAGTGCTGGAGCATATGATGCATTAGATCAAAATCCATGGGAAGCTGGTGCCGAAAGGAAATGGACTAAAATAAAATCATTATACATTGGGTGTACGAATATTTTAGCAAAAAATTATGATGATTCGGCAGGAATAAACAATCATAATTGTGATTTTGAACCAGAATCAGAACCCGAATCTGAACTAGAGTCGGAACAAAATATTATTCATACATTTATTGGTACAAGTGGCAAAGAATATGCTATTTGGAACCATTCACCTAATAATATGACAATTTCTCAGGAATATAATGAATTTAAAAATGAGTATCAATTACTAACTCTACCTGCACCAAAACTAAGTGATACCATATTTGATGGGATAGAATTATCTTACTTAGGTGAAATTATGCAAGAATATACTCCCCCTCAAAATCAACAACCGGATTTAAGGAAGAGATTATATTTCCAAAATATTGAATCTGAAAATCTTGCACTTGCAGATGTTACAGGTTCCATAGTTTATAGACTCGAAGATTATAATTTATTTACAGATTCAGGAAGTAACTCAGAAACTGACGTACAACGATTTTATGTTATTCAATTATCAACAAAAAACGAGTCACAACCTGAACTTGAACCTGAACCCGAACCTGAATTAAGCACAGATAATGAAACGGAAGAAGATTCAAAAACAGAACAGTTTATTGAATTTCATAATGAAACAGACGATTTGAAGGATTATAATGAAGGGCAATCAGATGAAGAAGACGATGCACCTAGAGATGATAAATCAGATACAAAGGAATTCGTGAAGGAAATAATATTAATAATCTGTTGCAGCTTATGTATGAGTTTCCCATTTCTTCTGGGACCAGCACACCCTTTCTCTCTGAAGAAAAAATTGTTGAATAAAGTAGAAATTCCTCCAAAATCAATAATTATAGAAAATAAACATGATGAAAAATAAATCTTATATTAACCTACGAAGAAAAGTTATTTTTTACCAAACAGTACTAAAGTGCCAATAAAATCATCATTGGCAGCCACTTGATGAATTTCAATTTCTTTAAATCCAGCATCTTCCATTCCTCTTTTCCACTCATCAATACTAAGTTTCGTCATATGAACATTTAATTTTTCAGGCCAACTATGACTATCTTCATTTTCTAAATAATAATCAACTCCGGCTATGAAAACACCTTCATTGTTAAGCCAATTATTATAGAAAATTTTTAACATATCTAAAGGGTCTTCCAAATAATATAAAAATTCCATACTATGAATAAAATCAAATTTTTCTTTAGGGTCCCAAGATGGCAATAATGCATGATAATATTCACCTAAAGGATCAATTTTTTGAGCCTTTAAAATCATTTTTTCTGAACCGTCAATACCTTTAATTTTTAAACATCTTTTATCTTCAGATAACGTTCTACAAACCCACCCATTTCCACAACCTACATCAATAGCAGAAAAATTTGATTTTAAATGAGGGCCAACCAAGGATAACATTTCAGTTACCGAACTTAGATGACCTTTTTGCATACCCTCATCTTTTCCAATTGAGGCCCATTCAGAAAAAAGATCGACAGCCTTTCGCTTTTCCATAATATTTGGCTATTTCAATAATCAAATCAACTTTACTTATTTTAGTAACGTTCACGGTATCAACTCTTTAATATGATTAATTATTGGAAAGTATATGAATAAGGGTCTAAAATCTATATTTGTATTACTAATTTTAGTTAGTTCTGGATGTACGGGAGCCGTTGAGGAAGTAGCGGATATAGTTGACAATATAGAAGATATACCGATAGATAATGTTATACAGCCAATTTCTGAAGTTTTAGATTGGATGGATATCGGATCGAGAGAACGAGCATCTCCCGAATTAATTCCTTACAACTCATGTGATTATTTAGAAAATGATATACGTGAAAATTTAAAAGAGAGAATGCGTATTACGATTTTACAACAATCATCTAATTATTATGGCGGAGGAATGTGGATTGAAGACGACTTTGCAATGGAGATGGATGGTGTAGCGGAAGATACTGGATCGGTTTCAGATTCCTCGGCAACTAATTCAAATTCGAGAGAAGAGGGAGTGGATTTTTCAGGAACTAATAATCAAGAAGAGGGAGTAGATGAATCTGATTTTGTTAAAACCGATGGTAATTATATTTACATGATTAATAATGGCAAATTGGTTATACTTGCGGTTCCAGAGTTTGGTAGTCTTAATTTCCAATCTGCTACTTCAATTGAGGGAAATGCTCAGGAGATGATGCTTGCAGAAGATAAATTAGTCGTATTATCTAGTGTATATAGTTGGAGTTTATCGGAAGATGATCCATTATGGAATTTAGTATGGGACGATTCAGCTTTAAGGATGAGAGTGACTAGTCTAACTAAATTTTCAGTATTCGATATTTCTGAAAGAAATGAACCTACTTTGATAAATGAATTGTATCTTGAAGGATGGTATTTAACTGCTAGAGAGCAAAATGGAATGGTTAGAACGATAACACATGGATATTTAGATTTGCCAGGACTTAAATCATGGGTAGAAATATCACCAGATTATCAAGACTCATATTATAAATTAGATTGGGATAATCCAGCACGTCAAGAAATTTGGAACCTATCAATAAATAGTACCATAGAAAATAATGACATAGTTATCGATGGTGCTAGTATTGAAGATTTAATGCCTCAAATGTACCTTAGAACAATAAACGGAGTTAGTAAAGTTCCAATGCGTTCGGAAACCTGTAGTGAATTTATTGCTACAAAGGATAATGTTGGAACACAATTTACTTCGATCCTCACACTTGATTTATTAAGCACCTCATTTAGTTATGAAGCAGACCATCTTATGGGTAACTGGCCAGTAGTTTATGTATCCCAAGATACGTTGGTTATTGCAGAACCAGCACAAGACTGGTGGTGGTATTGGGGTGCTGATGAAATCGAGGAAGCGACTAATATCCATGCATTCTCATTAACAAGCGAAGGAACATCATACCTTGGAAGCGGGCGAGTAGATGGAACAGTATTAGATCAATTTTCTTTATCAGAATATGACGGAAATATTCGTTTAGCAACTACTACGGGGGAATGGAATCGATGGTGGATGGTAGATCCAGAACCAATGGAAAATCACGTAGTAATTTTACAACCAAATTCAACTACTTCTAGTTTGAATGAAATTGGAAGAATTGATGGAATTGCACCCGATGAGAGAATTTGGTCAGCAAGGTTTGTTGAGGATAGAGCATACATAGTCACATTCAGGCAAATAGACCCGCTATGGACAATAGATCTTTCAGATCCTACAAATCCAAAGATTATGGGAGAACTTGAAGTTCCAGGGGTATCAACCTATATTCATCCATTAGATGAAAATAATATTTTAACAATTGGGATTGGTCCGGCGGATTTAGAAACAGGTCTAGGTTTAGACTGGTCTAATACCCAAGTTTCAATGTTTGATGTAAGTAATTTCACAAGCCCCCAATTAGCCTCAGTATTATCTTTATCTCCTGTATCTAGTGAAGATTCAAATGTATGGACTTGGGGATGGAGTGAAGCTACTTATGAACATAAAGCCTTCCAATATTGGGGACCTAAAAATATGTTAGCGATTCCAGCATCAACTCATCGTAGTTATTACGTTGAACATTCAAATCTTGATGAAAAAGAGGAGTGGTGTAATGATAGGGTTGAGTCTATGACTTGGTTATTAATGCCCGAAGAGGATGTTGATGAAGAGGCAGAATCTACTGAAAGTGAGACAGGTTCCGAAGGCTCAGCGGGAGCTCAAGCTAGAAGTGATCCTCCCCCCTCCTCAGATGGAGACGATTCAGAACCTAATGAAAACTCAGACGATTCGGAATTAAGCGAGGAGGATAGAGAATACTTAGTCAATTATTGTATGGAAAACTATCATTATGGAGGATATTGGAAATATGAATACATCAGTCAATTGATATTAGTTAACGTAGAGTCTGGTATGCCATTAAGCGTTTATGGAACAGTTAATCATAGTCATTTCTACAATGAAGAAAATTGTCAGTATTGTTACTGGTCTGATGGTCAAACAAATATTCAAAGATCGATATTCATGGGAGATTACATTTATGCAATATCTTTAGGAGGAATCACAGTTACTAATTTAACTTCTATGGAAAATTCAGATGAGATAGAATTTTCAGATTATATTGAGGATGAAATCAATTCAAACGATAAACCCGAGACAGTAGCAGTCGTAGAAGGCGAAAACGGATAGTTATTGTAAACATATTCAAAAAATATATTCTACTGGAGCATACTAATGGGCGAAGTTATTGACGTTAACAAAATACAGAATAGAATATTTTTGACATTAATTTTGTCGATTTTAGCATCGATTTATGTTGGATTGAATTACACTCTAATTCAAGGCTATTACCTATTTGCAATTTTATTTGTAGGAGCCTCTTCAGTCTTAATTATCTCAAATTCAGGTATGATGAAAACGAATTTGGCAATATCATCCTCAAAGGTATTGTATGCAATCGTGTTTATTTTGTGTACATTAGTATCTACTACAATATTTAGTAATAATTGGGGATTTCCATTAATGCCATCTATAGGGCTTTCAGTAGCGTGTTTTCTATTTGTTTCGTGGACTTATTATTCATTAGAACCATTACGCGGTTAGTCTGACAATCAATATAATCGGTTTGAATTTGGGTGATTTAAAAATGGTTGAAGATGGAGGAGCAGGACCCCCCCCAGTAAGAATCCTACGTCCCGAATCCTCTGTAACTTCCGAATCTTCTGTCCAAGATAAATTAATAGGCGCTGCCTCAATTTTTGCAGATTTACTTAGGCCAACTTACGGCCCAATGGGTTTGGATAAAATGCTGTATAAATCAAATGGAGAAGCTTCAATTACTAATGATGGAGCAAAAATAGTTTCAGAATTAATGGTAAAACATCCTACTGCCAAAGCTTTTGTTAGTTTAGGAGAATCTCAAGAATCAGCAGCAGGAGACGGGGTAACCGGATGCATTTTATTCGCTGGTGCATTAATGTATGAAGCAGGGTTATTGATTAGCAAAGGATTACATCCATTAATAATAGTTGAAGGCTACAGAGAAGCATGCGAAGTATCTATGGAAGAATTAGATAAAATAGGCTTCCATTACAATGATGATGAACTACTAAATGTTGCAAAAACAGCATTAACTGGAAAAGTTACAGATAGCGCTTCAGAAAATATTGCTAAATTAGTTATGGAAGGACTCAAACAAATAAAAAGTACATCCATATGTGATTCTGAAAATGTATTGATGGCCAAATCTCCGAACAATATACCTATGTCAATAGAATTAATTAATGGCTTAGTTTTCGAGAAAAAACTACATTTGGACAAGACTCCTTCTGAACTTAGGAACTGTAAAGTTGCGCTAATTAATGGAGAAGTTGGAATAAGATCTTTAACAAGAGACTCTGAAATAGAAATAAATTCCCCCGAAGAATTAAGTGGATTTATTGAAAGTGAAGACAAACAAATTGAAAACTTAAGTAAAAAATTAATTGAATTAGGAATTAATGCTTTATTTTCTACAGGAGAAATTAATAAGGAGATTTTACATAAATTGTTATCAGAAGGAATTTTTGCTTTAGGAGGCTTAAGTACACAAGAATTAGAAAATATTTCAAAAGCGACTCAAGCAACAAAATGCCCGGTTATTGAAGATATTTCAACAAATGAGTTGGGCATAATTGGATTATTAAAAACTGAAACAGTAAACTCAAATGGTGAAACTACACAAAGAGTATTAATTAAAGACTGTAAGAATACAGAATTAATTACTTTTGATGTAGGGGGCTCTAACGATTTAGCCGTAGAAGAAACAATTAGAGCAATTCATGATTCGGTTAAAGCTACATTTCTAACTTTTAATACTAAAGAATTAATTTTAGGTGGAGGCAATCCACATATCTTATGTTCCATCAAAGTACGAGAAATTGCAGACACTAAACAAGGAAGAGAGAGATTAGGAATGGAGGCATTTGCAAGGGCATTAGAGACAATTCCAGCAACTTTAGCCGCCAATGCTGGAAAAAGTAGCCTTGATAGTGTAATTGAATTACGTAGTAGATTAAAAAATAATTCAGAGAATTTGGGAATTGGAGCTAACGGCGAAATTGAACAAATTCATTTTGCCAGAGAACCCAAAGAATCTTTGAAACATTCAATAAACTCAGCGACAGAGACGGTGATTGGACTATTAAGAGTGGACCAATTAATCTCTGCTAGGGGAGACTAATTTTAGAATTTAATAAATTCGAAAAAGCTCCAACATCACTTTTACAATTTTCAAGCTCTTCTGAATTAAGAATTATAGAATAGGAATTTCCTTTTACTCCTATTACGCAAGGAGCGTTATTAATGAACTTTTCAAGCTCAGGATTTAACTCATCAAGATGTAATAATTCAAACGGAACCTCAAGACCCTGTTTACATTCTTTAAATGATGCCTTCTCTTTTAATTTCCCATGAGTAATATCGCATAGGGCACAATGAGCAGTTCCTCTAATCTTGCCCCAAAAATACTGTAATTCACCGATTAAAGACCCTTTTGCATTGTAAATACCAACTAATTTTTCAAATTCCACGGTTCAAAGCCCCTCAAGATATTGTTTACGGCATGAAATGAAATTATTATTCTATGGGATTTCTTGATTAATTGGTTAGGCTTGGACAGTACCAAGGGAAACTGTATGAATTCAACTTATAGAGCTTTAATTAGCGTATATGATAAAACAGGAGTTATTGAGTTTGCAACGGATTTAATAGAACTTGGGTGGGAAATTATTTCTACAGGAGGAACTTCTAGAAAATTGAAACAAGCGGGACTTCCTGTTAAAGAAATAAGTGAAATTACTAATCATCCTGAAATTTTTGATGGCCGTGTAAAATCTTTACATCCAGCAATTCATGGACCAATACTGGCAAGACTTGAAAATGAAAAAGATAAAACAGGCTTAGAGGAACTGGGGTATCAACCAATTAAATTAGTGGCTGTAAATCTTTACCCATTTTCAGAAAGTGCGTCTCAAGAACCGTCTTTAAATGATCCAGAACTACTCGAAATGATAGATATTGGGGGACCAACTCTTTTGCGCGCATCTGCTAAAAATCATAGAAATGTTTTGAGCATTTCTAATCCAATCAAATATAATCAAGTAATTGAATCATTAAAACAATTTGATGGTAACCCATCTAAAATTAGTTTGGAATTCAGAAGACAATTAGCTTTAGAGACGTTTGAGCATACGGCAAGTTATGATGTAGCAATTGCCAAGGAATTACATAAAAGATGGATTGGAGACGCTAGCGAAAGTAATGAACTAGAAAATGCAGTCACAAAGTTACCTCAAAGATTCCAGGTAGATTCCGAAATTAAAGAAATTATGAGGTATGGAGAGAACCCCCATCAGGCTGCAGCATTTTATTCTAATCCCAGTAATTCAAACTTAAATCTAGGAAATTTTGAGATGCATAGTGGTAAGGCACTTTCTTACAATAATTATATTGATTTAGATTCTGCTTTACGTTTAGCTAAGAATCTTTCAACAAATGATTGGCCAGAATCTCCTTTTGCTTGTGTTATTGTCAAACATAATAATCCATGCGGAGCCGCATTATCAAGCAATCAAGTTACTGCTTGGAAAGATGCCTTAGCTTCAGATCCTGAATCAGCATTCGGTTGTATTGTTGCATTTAACACTAAAGTCACCAAAGATACTGCAAATGAAATAGGCGCACATTTTGTAGAATGTATTATTGCCCCTTCATTTGAAAATGAAGCTTTAGAAATTTTAAGCGGTAAAAAAAATAGAAGATTAATATCTATTGCTCCAGAAATGGACAAATTATCACCACAAACCGCTCAAGTAGTCGCAAAACAAATTAATGGCGGATGGTTATTACAAACGGAAAAAAGCCCGAAAATAGACCCCAAACTCGCTCGTCCAGTAACAAACAAAGAACCAACAGAACAGGAAATTGCAGCAATGAGATTTGGAATGGTGGTATGTGAGCAAGTCAAATCAAATTCTGTAATTTTTGTTAAAGGAACTAAAACAGTAGGAATTGGCCCTGGACAAACAAGTAGAGTTGAAGCAGTAAGAATTGCGGCAAGAAGAGCAGGAGAGGAAGCCAAAGGAGCAGTAATGGTTTCAGATGCATTTTTCCCATTTAGGGATGGTATTGATACAGCTCAGAAAATCGGAATTACTAGTATTGTTCAACCCGGAGGATCAATTCGTGACCAAGAGGTTATTGATGCAGCGAATGAACATAATATGTCTATGCTATTTACTGGTGTGAGATTGTTCAGACATTAGGAGATCACATGAATGAATTTCAATTGCCAAGGGTTGCTACACCCGATAACCCTCTTAGATTAGCGGTTTTTATCTCGGGTTCAGGTTCGGGTATGGCATCATTAATTTCTCATCAACAATCATCTAATTGTTCACATTCAACAGAACTTGTATTTTCAAATATCAAAGGAGTGAGAGGATTGCAACTTGCAAAAAATTTTGGAATTAGAACAGAAGTTGTAGAATTGATGCCTGATATGGAAAGAACTAGACATGAAGATTTAATTCATGAGATTTTAGAAAAATTTGAGATTGAAGCAATAATTTTATCAGGATATATGAGAATACTTTCATCTAGTTTCGTAGAAAAATGGGAAGGTAGAATTCTCAATATTCATCCAAGTCTTTTACCAGACTTTCCTGGCGCATATGCTCATAGGGACGCACTTAAAGCTGGAGTAAAAAAATCTGGATGTACTGTACATTTCGTAGATTCTGGGGTTGACAGTGGATTAATTATTGCTCAGAGTGAGACTGAAATATTTCCAGAAGACACTATTGAAATTCTTCAAAATAGAATTAAAAAATTAGAACATATTCTTTATCCATCAGTCATCGATGCATTTAGTGAAGGAAGATTGGAAATTATCAAAGATTCTAAGATAATTATTCACGATCTCTAGGATAATTTATATTCTTAAATGATTTTTCAGAAACTCCCCATTTACTCCAAATTTTTTCATCAACAATAAGACAATTCATTTCCGAAAAAATTTTGCTTAGGCTATTATTTTCATTATTTATCTTATCCTGAATTACCTTTATGCTTGAGTCCACCTTTAAACAAGCCATTAGCGGCTCTAGAGAATTTAATTTTGTATTTACCTTAGAATTAGATGAAGGGAGAATTACATCCAAATTTCCCACTAATAAATTAGATAACTCCTTAATTAATTTTTGAGAAATAAAAGGAGTATCAACAGGCAATAGTTGTACTGCGTACCAATTCTTACTTTTTGCAAACTTCAAAGCCGATAAAATTGCACTTAAAATATCGCCTTCTTCTGAATCATCATAATTCCACATAACATCTAGATCTGATAAACTCGATTTTAAATCTCTTTTATTTTGTTTTGTTTGTATTAAAATATCATTACAACCAGCAATTTTTAGAGTTTCAAAAATATGTAGAATCATTTTCTTACCATCGATTTCAATCAAGGATTTCTCTTCCCCCATTCTTTGACTTTTACCGCCAGCCAAAATTATTGCCGGAAATGTCAAAAAAACACCCTCTCATTGCAATTTAGATAATTCATCTACGGCCATTTTTAATTCTCCTACTAGCCCTTCGATTAATGCAATCATCGCACGTTTTTCACGAAAACTTCGAGCCTCACTTAACCAATCTAATAAAATTTTAATGTCTTGAGCATCCCTTTTCACGGTCCAATCAAGGACATCTTCTTTAATTGGATCATTTGAAGGTAAAAATCGTTCAACCATTGGAATCAGTTCTAGCAGTCGGTAGTATTTTATGAGTCTAATTGTCAAGAATTCGTTTTTTCAGTCGGTTTATTATATCATTTTCACCAGGACAATTCTTAATCATTTCATATTCATTATTCGATAATTTCGTTTTAATTCTGAATTTTTGAAATAATATAAATAGTACTAATTGATGACAGATTAAACCTCTTTTGCATAATTTTTCTAATTCATTATTTGTAGGGAAATCATGTTTAGCGCGAGTTAATTCTTCACAAACAGACAGTATATCATCGGCGGGCTCCTGTAATCTTAATGAGTCAGCGAAATAAATCCAGATATTTTTAGGAAGTAAATTTGGATTAATATTTGCAAGAATTATCCCATACAGTATTGCATCCTCTCTCCCATGTCTTTTCCATAATGCGGGTAGTAGGTTTAGAATAATTGAAGGTTTTTCATTAAAATAAGTAATCAAGAAACTAGCAATTGTCCGTAATTCTTTTGGCGGAGTACCCAGATAGAATTCATATTTTCCCGCTTCTTTTAATCTATCAGTTAAAGATTTAGCAATCATCGCAGGGACTCCACAAGTGTATGCTTCTCTAAGATTAATTAGCAATTTTTTATTATTATTTATTTTATTCCAATTTGTATTGGATAAAAAATCATCAAGATTTGAAGACATATTAGCCCATTAAAATAATCTTCCAATCATTTTTGTTATAGTAGTCGCAGAATCTTCAATCGTCTTAAACAATGACTCAACAACCTTTGGTTCATATCGTTCTTTAAAATTATTTTTCAAGTTATTCTGAATTTCTTTATGCTCATTTTCGGTAATATCAAATCTTTGACGTAAAAATGCCAAAATTCGCCATTCATCTTTGGATAAAGCACCAATAAGAGCGACTTCATAGATATTCTGATATACCTTTAATTGATTATTTCGAGAAATTGTGTTTCCGCCAATCATTTTTTCTCCAATTTTCACCTTTTCATAAACTTTAAGCGGCTCACCATCTTCTAATTCTAAACCTTTTGAGAGAGCTGCTATTAATCGGCGCTCTTCTCTTGTTAAAACTCCATCCTTTAACATTACAGAGATACAATCACTGAACACTTCTAATGTTCGAGGTGATTCATCGCCCATAAATGTCGACAGACGGCCCTCTTCTTAACTTGATTGACAAATATATCAGAGAACACGCCATAATATATTTTTCAGACCATTGTATTCAAAAAGGAATGGCGATTAGACAACAATGAGCAGATGCTCATATCAGACTCAATCTTTCTCTTAGAGAAAGCAACTCACACTAGTTGTGGAGGTCACAAGGTATAGAGGAAATGCGGAGGGATAAAAATGGCAAAAAACCAAAAAAATACAATGAAATATATGATTATAGCTACGATTAAAGTAGACGGAACAGTACAAAGAAAGGACGTAGTCGGTGCATTATTTGGGCAATGCGAAGGACTATTGGGGGATGATTTAGATTTAAGAAAATTACAGCGCTCAACTAAAATTGGAATGATCGAAGTAAATCTGAAAAATGAAAAAGGTAAGGTACACGGGGAAATATTAATCCCAAGTAGTATGGATAATGTTGAGACAGCGATTATTGGTGCAGCAATTTCAACAATTGAAAGAATAGGCCCTTGTAATTCTAAAATTCAAGTAAAAGAAATTCAAGATGTTCGTGCCACTAAGAGAACACAAGTTGTCGAACTCGCTAAAGATTTATTGTTAAGATTAGTATCAGATAGTAGTAGTACCAGTAAAAGTGTAATTGACGAAGTACGTTCAGTTTTGACCACAGAGCAATCACAATTCTTCCATGGTTTAACTTGTGGTCCAAACATTGATTCTTCAACATCTTTAATTGTATGTGAAGGTAGAAATGATGTACGTAATTTATTATCTGCAGGAATCAAAAATGCGATTTGTACAGATGGTGCTGGAGAAATCAAACAGGAATTAATCGATTTAGCCAATAGCAAAGAAAGCGTAATTGTTGCTATTGACGGAGATAGAGGTGGTGAAATGCTTTTCCTTCAATTAAATCAATTGATGAAAGTTGATTGGGTTGCTCAAGCACCTGTTGGTCAAGAGTGGGAATTACTTCCAAATAAAACAATAACAAAATGTTTAGCAATGAAGGAACCCGCTGAAAGATTCGCATCTAGAGTTTCGGAACCAGATTCAGCATCTGAATCAAAGATTTCTAAACCCCCACAACAAATAATTGATTATGCTGAAAATATTGGTAAATTAGGGGCTAGAGAAGCAATGTTAATTTTCGAAGATGATACGACTTCAGAGCCCGTAGGTGCATCTAAATTGGCAACATCAATTGAAGAGTCAGAAAAAGCAGTTTTGGCAATTGCATATAACGGCCAATTAAGCAAAAGAATGTTTGATATGGCATCAGAGTCAGGGGTTGCCACAATTATCGGAACTAGTATTAAATCGGGAGAAAAACCTGAGGATAACGTAGAAGCTTGGGCAACATCAGATTGGGATTAATTCAAAAAAACTCTATCGTAGGGATAATAATCTAATTCCATTTGCAAAGAAGCATGCAATAGGTTTGTTCCGATTGTAGATATCTCTTGGGGGAGAAAAATTTGACAATAGTCGCAGGATTAGGAGTTAGAGCTAAAACAGCATTACAAGAAGAGGCTTCAGAATTTGTAATACGAGAAAGCTCAAATGGAAATGAAACATTATCTCTTATTCATGTAGACGATTTAATACAAGTTGCCACCTCAAAAAGAGATGATATGGGGAATGTTACCATTGAAAAACATATGATTACTAAAAATATTGAGACATTTTCCCATTATAGATATGATTGGCTAGATAATTATAAAATACTCTGGTGGATTATTACCGGGATAGGATTCATGACAGTTTTATTATCGTCATTTTTATCTCCTCTAGTATTTTTATTGAATATAGGAATATTATTATTTTTTGTCGGTTTATTTCTTACAATAATGCAAATTGCAGATCCTGAATATATTGTTTTTGAAACATCTTCGGGATCCCATAGATTTTTAGTTTACAGGATAGGAAGTAATCGACCTTTAACTAATATTAGCATGGAACTAATAGATGATATTATGCAAAATTATCTTAAAACTGGAAAATTGGATACCTCAACATTTGATGAAAGATTACTATTTTCGATGAATAGCCCTACTGATCCAACCAACGCATCACCTACTGCTGCTCCAACTAGCCCTCCACCTACTGCTGCTCCAACT
>CEOV01045046.1_pt1 | contig 14758 bp, 6 predicted proteins | sample 530631 | NCBI WGS metagenome assembly CEOV01 (sample SAMEA2620756, study PRJEB7988) | marine metagenome | isolation source: saline water (ENVO:00002010), including
TACACTTGAATTTCCTGCATGTGGGAAATCTTGTTGTGTATCGAAACCATTCATTAAAAATCTATGTTCACTGTTACAAAATTCAGCACAATTTGCGGCATCATCTTGAAATCCATGTCCTGTTATTAGTGCAACAATTTCAGCTTTTGCAGTACCTTGAGGGACGGTTAAATTATGCTGTCTTTTTTGTGTAGCTGTTTCAGTATTGTATTCACCTTGGAAGTCTCCCCCTCGGAAGAGGAATTCTCCTGATGTGGGCCTCAATCCGTCATCATTCCAATTAGATAAAAGTGCTACTAAATGTAGTCCTCCTTTATTGGCTCCTGAAAATTTAAATTCAAAAGTACCTCCCTCTTTAATCATAAATAAAAATGGAGAAACATCAGTTAACCATTGACCTTCTCTGCCATATGTAGTGATATATCTTGCAAACTCTGTCCCACATGTTGAATGATCATTAATTATTTCACATATTTTGAGGTATTCAAGAAAGTCCCACTCGTGACATCCTGAATCAGGTGTTCCGTCACCATCTGAATCATATCTAGTTTTATGCTCTTCACACTCGTGATAAAAATACAATTCTAATGTGTTGAATGTTTCCATAACTGTTGAATTAGGGAATGTTGCATTTGAATAGCTATTATAGCCACTTCCCCAGCCTCCATTGTGCCACTGATCAAAAATTGTTACTGGAGTTATTGCAGGGTCTTGCTGTCTAATTTCGACTTCAAATTCTTTAGAATACATTTGAGACTCATATGCTAAGTAATCTAAATTATATCCCGAATTCCAATTATTTAAGCTCCCAACCTCTCTCCATCTTTGGAAATTATCTATTCCATAATAGAATGTAGACCAGTCATTAATTACATTTCCCAGTCCCCCGTTCATATTGAAAAAGCGTTCATCGATATAGTGAATATGATCTAACCAATATGCTTCTTCTTCACTTGATAGTGTTGATAAATAAGAATTAACATTTGAACGTTTTGAATATACGTCTGAATGGTATGTGGTATCAAATGATGCAAAGAAGAAATGCGTCCCATTATCTGGTAATTTCTCTATTAGGTTACCTACATTTTGGTTCCATAAATTGGTATTGTAACTACTTGCAGCATATTTCGCAAAAAATAGATAATTATCATGACCCGTCCATTCGCTTTGGAAATCCCATGTTGTACCACTTAATGTTAAAAAATTAAAATTTTGAACATAATCCATAGGGTTTGTTCCATATGGTCCCGAATTCCACGCAACTGGTAATTGATTAACAGAACATCCATTTTGGTCTATTGTCCATTTTTCCCTAGGGCTATCGGGGCAATCATCTATGTCTTGAGTAATACCATCAAAATCTGTATCTGCGCACCCGAATTCATTAATCTCATCAATTAATTCATAAGGTGTATCTGGACATAAATCCAAATCGTAAGTAATTCCATCGCCGTCTCTATCTCCACAGCCATTACTGGTGACAATCAGTCCATAGGGCGTATTTTCACAGTCATCATCTAGATCTCTAACACCATCTTTATCTGAATCTCTTTGATAGTCATCACATCCCTCGAAGTCTATTGATGTATAATCTGTAGACCAAGGGCATTCATCATTCTCGTTAATTACGCCATCTGCATCAACATCCATATCTTCATTACTATCTTTACATCCATCTCCATCCCAATCTGTTTCAGAATTAGAAATCCATCCTATTACTCCTCTTGGACATGAATCTTCTGTATCTAAAATGGAATCATTATCGTCATCCAAATCTTCATTTGAGTCATCTTTACATCCATCTACGTCATGATCGCCAACAGATGAATCCCAATATTTTTCGCCTTTTTTACATAAATCAAAATCATCTATGATTCCATCCGCATCATCGTCTGCATCTTCATCAATATCTCTACATCCGTCTGTATCGTAGTCAGAGTCAAAATTTGAATTCCAACCCATTACACCTTTTGAACAAAAATCCACAGAATCAATTACTCCGTCATTATCATCATCTGGGTCTTCATCAATATCTCTACAGCCATCTAAATCAAAATCTAGATTTGTATTAGAGCTCCAACCAGATACACCATTAGGGCAGGAATCAAACATATCATTAATACCGTCTCCATCAATATCATCTGCCCCAATTAGTACTAAAGCTAAACTTAGTTCTGTAGAAGAATCGGTCCATTTCCCACAATATGCTTCGATATTTGCAGAAGCATTATCCTCCAATATACCTATGTTTATTTGAAAATTACCATTTTCTTCGGTTTCAATGACGGATTCAAAACCATTATTCATTAGAACTCTCACTAAACAGGTTTCTGGAAACATGTGTTCTACAGTACCTTCAATTACTGCAACTATATCTTTTTCATAAGGACCAAATGAATCTATGTTTATTGTAGGAATACCTTCATTCGGCACCATCATTTCAACTGTAATGTATTCTGTTTCTGTTGATTGTTGATTAATGTCAGTTGCATAAATTCCAATCGTCCATTTGCCTGGGTCATATATGGGTAGAGCTCTTGTCCAGGTTCCATCATTTTTGGCATTAAATGGAATTAATGCTTCAAGGTCATCACTGATTCCTTCAGCGGGCATTAGTGTGATGTATATTGTTACTTTACTAGGAAACTCATCAACTATTGTCCCATTTATGGTTACATATTCGCTATACCCAACTATTGTATCAGAAACAAATAATTGTGGAAAAAGGTCGATTTCTTGTGTGTTTTCTTCAACTTCAATTTGAATTTCATCAGAATCTTCATTTGTCGGAAGAGTACAACCGGAGAGAAAAATACTACCCGCGATTAAGAAAACCAAAACATTATGCTTTAATCCCATAGACGGGGTAAAACATTACGATTGATAATATTGTTTATTACGTAAACATGACGATAAAGCCAGCTTTGATTGCCATTTTTCTGAATTCAGGTACATTTTTAAGCATTGAAATCCCAAGTGCTAATGGTTTTTCAATGTCTCCTTTTTCATTAATCAATCTTATCACTTCTGGTTTTGAAAATATTTTGAAAATTTCTTCTAATTCTTCATCTGATCTAGAACTAACGAAGAAATCTCTTAAGGATCTGATTCTTTCAAATTCCTTTTTTGCTTTTGCATATTTTTTAGTGACTTTAATTAAAACATTTTTAGCTAATTTATTTTTTAAAATCATTTTATTTAGTTCGTCCACAATCAAATCAACTTGAGCCATTCCAGGTCCAATTCCTCCTCCTGTAGTTGGTTTTGCTAAACCTGCTGCATCTCCAATCAGTAATACTCGATCTTGTACTGGTCTTGGAACTACTCCTGCGGGAATTGGTCCACAAAATCTACCAATCTCTTTACAATCTTCAAACTTATATGCCCATCTAGACTTGGTCATTAAATTATTTAATAACTCCTCGCAACTTCTTCCATCTAAATCCTCAGCTCTACTCCACATTCCTATTCTATGAGTGTCTCCATTTGGAATTGCCCATGCAAAAAATCCAGGTGCAATATCATCTCCAGTAAACATTTCTAGCATTCTATTTTTGGTTTTAAATCCCGTAACTTCAACCTGATAACCGATCATGAATTCTTTGGGGTATCCCATCCTATGTTGTCTTCTTACCCAGCTATGTGCTCCATCAGCGCCTACTAGTAGTTTTGATTTAACTTCGGTTATTTTACCATCTACCAAAAGTTCAGTGATTATTGAATCTTCAAAATTAGTAGTATCTGTTGGTTTGCTATTGAGCCATAATTCGGCACCTTCATCCATTGCTTGTTGGACTATTGCCTGATCAAATTTTTTACGACATACAGCATATGTTCTGATTTGATTGGGTTTTCCAATTTCAATAGTTGTTCCAAATGGACTGTGCATTACTGCACCATCTATTTCGGATAAAACTGTGTCATATAACCCTACTTTTTCCATTGATGATGGATTGACCAATCCCGCACACTGGAATGGCTTCCCAATTTCCATATGTTCTTCAATCATTAATACTTTACATCCCAACTCAGCCATTTTTTTAGAAAAATATCCACCGATTGGTCCAGCACCAATCACAAGGATGTCTACTTCTTTCATCATTTACCACGCGTCCTGTTTTGATTTGTTCTTGATGACTAATTCTGCTTCTAGAGTTTCCATTTTCTTTTGTTTCAAACCTATTTTTTTAGCTAATGCAGTTGAACCACCTTGTGTCCCAATTCCTAGCTTTTCTAATGTAACAAATATTGCAGGTAAAAGGATTAAAGCACTAGCTGCTGCTATCCATAATAATATAATTACTACACGTACAAATGGAATTAATTCAGGAATTGGAATTCTGTAAGCAGCAGCTAAACCTGCTGTTGTTACACATGCGGCTTCAAATAACGACATACCTGTAGAGACACATGAAGAACGGATTGCTTCAATACCTCCGCCCATTTCTTTAATTCTATTCGCTATGTGAATTGAGAAATCAACACCAACTCCGACCAATATAGATCCAATCATTACAGTTACTAATGACAATGAAACACCTTGTTGCCACATGACTAACCATTGTAAGAATACCGTTGCCATAACAGGAAGTGTAGACCATATTGCGTATCTTAAATCTCTGAAAACAATTGCTAAAGTTAAAATTGTTAATCCAATAGCTCCAGCTAGGCTACCCCATTGTGATTCTACAATTAAATCATTTACTGCTATTGAAACAGCAGCAACACCAATCAAATTAGTGGATTGAATATCTCCTGGTGCTTCTTCAGCGTATTTATTGATATTTGAAACAGTTTCAGTAGTATCTTTCATTGCTATGAATGGCATATCAACGTAAACTAGACTTCTTTGATAATCAGTTGATGTGAATAGGTGTCTTGTTTCATCAGTAATGCTTGAATAAAATACATTTAGTAAAAATATTTGAGCATCTGGTTGGTTATCTAAGGCAATTAAAACATCCCAGAATGTAACTCTTCCATCTACTTCTTGCTTCAATATTTCTTCAGCGACATCCCGAATTGGCTCAGGCATCCAGTCTTGGTCTCTTACTAGTTCCCAAACGCTTTCTCCGCCAACAGATGGAGAAACACCAACTGATTTCATTAGGAAAACAATCGAAACAGCAGTGGTATTATCCAATCGATTTACATCATTGGTTAATGCTTCAATAGATTGGAGATTTTGCACTGGACGATCATTCCTGATTTCATCATCTGTTCTATCTCCTTTGATAGCACCATCTACCATTAGCATTCCAACTTGGCCTGCATTGAAAACTTCACTGTAGTTTTTCATCATAACTACAGAATCTTGTCCTTGTGGTGCCATACCTAATAAATCGATATTTTCTTCAACATTTTCTCTTCCGAATGTGAAAGAACTGAGTAATAAAATTGTAAACACAAAAATTACCAGATAATTACCTTTTATAGGTGCTTCAACAGCTACTACAAATGGTTTTAATGGAGGATGCTTTGGTTTTTTAAGATCTAAAATCATTGTTAAATTTGGAACCATCGCCATTGTTAAAATATATACAACAACAATTCCTCCAGCTAGTGCATAACCCACAGTTTTAATTGGTGCCATGGGTGTAAATGCTAAAGAAATAAATCCAATAACTGTTGTTACAGCGGAAAGCATTACAGCTTTTCCTGTAGATTGTAGAGCCTTTTTCATTTTTTCATCAGGGGTGCCTTCTTCTTCAGCATATCTATTTGTGATATGAAGTCCATATGAAACACCCAGTGCTAATAATATAGGCCCTACAATAATTACAGTCATAGTGACTTCATAACCCGTTAATCCGATTATTCCAAGTGTGCAAAATACAGAGCAAAGTGTAGGCAAACCCGAAATTATTAGAACTTTAATTCCTTGTTTCCATTTAGGTCTAAATGTTTGAAGAATATCACAATGGAAGAAAACAAGTACAATTGCAACATAAAGAATTCCTAACGGAAATACTTCCCAAAATAATACAAAAGAATATTCTGTTACTGCATTTGTAATTGGTACAGGCCCAGTTAAGTTCATTTGTAAACCGATAGTTTTCCAATTATTGGTTTCTGAAAGATTTTCTAATGTCTCTGTTGCCTTCTTAATTATCTCTTTAGCGCTTTTATTTTCATCTACGGCTACAATGATTACGGCTCTATCTAATTGCCCATCATTATCAGAGTCTCTAGCTAATTTATCCAGTGCGGGTGATGGTACATCTCTAGTTCCATCACACTCGTCATCATTTTCCCCACAATCTTCTTTTTCGTATAACTGTCCTACAATTTGATTAATTGTAGCTTGACTTGGAATTGAATATTCTCCTAAAACTTCAATGTCGTCAACAAATTCATTAAACTGCTCTGCAACATCACCGCCTAAATCACCAGGGAATAATGCTCCAATTTCAGTTGAAATGGCTTTAGTGACTCTTGGAGCACTAGAATTAACTTCTTTAATTACGGTTGAAAGTGAAAGTGCATATATGTAATCATCAGACTTGTCGGAGAGTTCAGGGTTGAGGGCTTTTTCTACTTTATCAAATTGGTGTAAAATTTCCTCATCTGTAATATTTCTACCTTGGCCTAATTGGACATAGATAATCATTACATTTGTCGACCAATCCTCTTTAATATCTGCAATTTGATTTTTAACACTATTCGGATCATCATCGTCTGGGAGATATACTTCTAGATCTCCATTAACATTCAATGACGGTTCTTCTTTGTATTGCCAAGGCATAGGCGCTTCTTCATTTATGTCAACAAATCCACTGAATAATGCCAAATAAACTGTTAGCATTAAGAAAAAAGTAACAGTCATAATTGGGAATCTTGTCAGCATACCTACGACACCAATTCTATCAATATCTCTTTTGATATTCTTTGGGATATTTGCAACACCTGTAGCGGCTGCAGCAATATCAAAATTTTTAATTCCTGATATTGCTTTACGTCTAACGATTCTTCCGTAGCGGTTTACTTTGAGCCAGCCAGCATTAGCTTGGTTTGAAATTATTTCAGTGACACTGTAATTTTCACTTTCTGAGGAGTTTTCCTCAGTCCTCTTTTTGGCTTCGCTCACGTATCCTCATATGTGCGAGAATAAATTAGCCATTAAACCAACTGTTAGATTTATTAATTTTTAACAATTTATTTGAAGGGAATGGTCAAATATTGAATCCAACACGATAATTCATTAACGGGTGTCTTTAAAGATGGGAGAAGCAAAAATCACTGATAAAAGATGGTCGATAGATCTAGAAAAGAGAATTCAAGAAGCACACTATGAAGATGAAGAAGAATATCAAAAAAGATATGGTTTTGATTCTGAAAGTAAAAAAGAATTGTTTGTGATTGATACTCCTCCTCCTTATCCTAGTGGTACATGGCATATTGGTGCTGTAGCACAATATTCAATGATTGATGTGATAGCAAGATCACAAAGACTCATGGGAAAGGAAGTGTATTTTCCTTGGGGTGTTGATCGCAATGGGATAAACATTGAATTTACTGTCGAGAAAAAAACAGGTAAAAAAATGAAGACTTATGATAGAGAAGAATTTTTGAATTTATGTAAGGAAACAATCGAGGAATATACTGTTGCTATGCGTAAAACCGCAAGGAGAGTAGGACTTTCTTGCGATTTTAAAAATGAATATCTTACAGATGCAGCAAATTATAGAGCAGTTACACAATCTATTTTTGTTGATTTATTCAAAAGAGGAGCGATTGTCGAAGATTTGAGACCAAATATTTACGACCCAATAGAAGGGACAACAATTGCAGATGCAGAAGTGGAGCGATTATCTAGAAAAACAAATTTGGTTGATGTTATTTGGTATACTGAGTCTGGCGAAGAAGTGATAATTTCAACAACGCGTCCTGAATTAATTTGTGCTTGTGGAGTTGTGGTTGTACACCCTGAAGATGAGAGATACTCTCATTTGGTTGGTCAAAAAATAAAATTACCTCTGGACGTAAAAAACCGTGATAATTTTGTAGAAATTAAAACACACTCTTCTGTCAAAAGTGAATTTGGTTCTGGAGTTTTAATGGTATGTTCATTTGGTGATCAAAATGATGTATCGATATTTAGAGAGTTGGGAATTAAGCCATTTCAAGCTATTGATTTGTCAGGTAATATGACAGAGATTTCAGGTTCTTTAACAGGTTTATCAGTTTTAGATGCAAGGAAATTAGCAATTCAAAAACTTGAAGAGATTCAAAGAATTAAATCTATAGAGCTTAGAGATCAAGAAATACCAGTATCTGAAAGAGGAAAAAATCCTGTCGAAATAATTTTATTAAAAGAATGGTATGTTAAGCAAACACATATGCAAGAAGCTATATCAAAATTATCAAATAAAATTAATTTTGTACCCTCTCGAAATAAACAATATTTGTTAGATTGGATGGAAAATATCAGTATTGATTGGCCTATTAGTCGCAGAAGGTGGTACCACACAGAAATTCCAATCTGGTATTCTGAAGATGAATCTAAAGTCATAGTTCCACCTTCTGCAGTTTATGTACAACCTTGGAATGAATCTCCGCCAAGTGGGAGTGAGGTTTTAGATAGAGAGTCCAGAGAATATGTGGGAAAATATGAAGATATGAAAGAGGAATTAGGAGAATTATGTGGTGAAGAAAAAGTATTTGATACTTGGATGGATTCTTCTAATTCAAATCTATTTGTATCTGGATATTTGTCAAATCCAAAAATGTTTGAAAGAGCATTTCCGACTGGCATTCGCCCTCAAGGAAAAGAGATTGTTAGGACTTGGTTGTATTACACTTTATTGAAGAGTGCACTATTGTTTGATAAGCCTGGATTTGAAAATGTTTGGATTGATGGATTAGGTATGGACCCTTGGGGTCGTAAAATGTCTAAATCGTTGGGGAATGGAATTGATGCAGATAGTGTTTTAGAGTGTGGGGCTGGAGGTAGAACAGGTTCTTGGAAGATTAAAGGACCTGAAAAATCAGTACAATTAAAAGCTAATAAAATAGGTAGTGAATGTTTTAGATTATGGAAAGCATGTGATGCACAAGTTGGTGATGACTTTCATATTAATCCCGAAGAAATTGAAAAAAAGTATTTTGGTGTTTTGACTAAAATCTTCAATGTTGCTAGATTTGCAAGTCAATTTGCAGTTCCTTCTGATTTGGATAAAAAACCTATCAAACTTTCCAACGCAGATGAGTGGATTTTAGCGGAATTTTCGGAAGTAAATAATACAGTTAAGATGGCTTGGCAAAAAATAGATATTTATTCTGCTGCACAATCAATAAAAAATTTCGCTACTGGGGTTTTCCCTAGTCATTGGCTTGAAATGGTAAAATCTCGATTATATGATGGTGACGAAAATACTGCTTGGACCTTACATCGTATTGTAAGAGATTTACTTACAATCTTCAGCCCCATATGCCCTTTTTTCACTCATTATCTTTCAATTACTTTGTATGGGGTGTCCTCTGTGGATGTAAGAGAATTCCCTGAAATTCCTGTTGCGGATTTAGCAGAATCTGAGAAGGGAAATTCATTGAGGGCGATGACTCATCACTTGATTTCTTTTAATAGTGAGATTTGGAAGGCAAAAAAAGATGCAGGGCTATCCTTAAACTCACCAATTTCAAAAGTGTCCATCCCCGATGAATTGAGTATTATATCTGATGATTTAATAAAAATGCATAAATTGGAATAATTTCAATCTTCTTCATCAAAAATTGAATTAATAATATCTTCATTTGTTTTATTTGGTAATGTGACTTTTAATTTATCATTCAAACTCATTGCGTGTTTTATTGCAAAAATAGCACCTTCATTTCGTGCCCAAGCTCTTCTGGAAATACCATTATTTACATCCCAATCTAGCATGGAAAGTAATTTCTTTTCACTTTCAGTACTACCATCAATAAGTAGTCCAAAACCACCATTGATTACTTCTCCCCATCCAACACCTCCGCCATTATGTAAACTCACCCATGTTGCACCTCTGAATGAATCTCCAACGAAATTTTGTACAGCCATATCTGCTGTAAACATTGAACCATCTCTAATATTTGCAGTTTCTCTGAATGGTGAATCAGTTCCTGAAACATCATGATGATCCCTTCCTAGGATAACAGGTGCTGTTATTTCTCCGGATGCAATGGCGTCATTGAATGCTTTTGCAATGTTCTTTCTTCCTTCTGCATCAGCATATAAAATTCTAGATTGACTTCCAACTACCATTTTATTTTCATTTGCTTGTTTAATCCATCTGATGTTGTCTAACATTTGTTGTTTGATTTCTGGAGGTGATTTTTCTGCCATCTGGCTTAGAATATTCGTGGCAATTTGGTCTGTCTTTTCCAAATCCTTACTTTCACCCGATGCACAAACCCATCTGAATGGACCAAAACCATAATCAAAACACATTGGACCCATAATATCTTCAACATAACTTGGATATTTGAAACCGTTTTCATTTTCATTTAGTACATCTGCACCAGCTCTAGAGGCTTCGAGTAAGAATGCATTTCCATAATCCCAAAAATATGTACCTCTTTCTGCCAGTGAGTTTACTGCATTTGCATGTCTTTTGAGTGATTTTTGTACCTCTTTCTTAAAATTATCTGGATTTGAAACCATCATTCTCTTACCTTCTTCAAATGATAAAGTGACTGGATAATAACCTCCTTGCCACGGATTATGCAAACTAGTTTGATCTGATAACAGATCGATTTTAACATCGCGTTCAACAATTCTTTCCAATAGTTCGACAATATTCCCAATGTGTCCAATTGATATTGCTTTTCCTCTATTTTTTGAATCAATCATTTTATCAATCGCATCATCAGTAGAATCCGCAATTATGGACAACCATCCTTGATCATACCTTTTTTTAGCTGCATGGGGGTTGATTTCACTCACGATACAAGAAGCTCCAGCAATAACTGCTGCTTTGGCTTGTGCTCCACTCATTCCACCAAGGCCAGAGGTTACGAATGTAATTCCTGAGAGCGTGTCTTTTGTTCCACAATATTTTCTAGCAGCATTTAATATTGTTATTGTAGTTCCATGAACGATTCCTTGAGGTCCTATATACATGTATGATCCAGCAGTCATTTGACCAAATTGGCTAACTCCCATTGCATTCATTTTTTCATAATCTTCTTGCGATGAATAATTAGGGATAACCATTCCGTTAGTTACTACAACCCTTGGGGCCTCAACCGATGATGGGAAAAGGCCTAATGGATGCCCAGAATATATCACAAGAGTTTGCTCATCATCCATTTCAGACAGGTATTTCATTACGAGTCTATATTGAGCCCAATTCTGAAATACGGATCCATTTCCTCCATATGTAATTAATTCATGTGGGAATTGCGCAATATCTTTGTCGAGATTATTATGAATCATTAACATTATCGCAGCTGCTTGTTTAGATTTTGTAGGGTATGAATCAATTGGGTAAGCTTTCATTTCGTATTCGGTTGGTCTGAATCTCATCATCCAAATACGTCCAAAATTTTCTAATTCCTCTGCAAATTCCAGCGCTAATGTGTCGTGGAACTCTTGAGGAAAATATCTTAATGCATTCTTAAGCGCTAATTTCTTCTCACTTTTTGATAAAATTTGTCTTCTGGCCGGGGCATGATCAACATCATTTGAAATCCCCGGATGCTCTGGTAATTTTTCTGGAATGCCTTGTCCAACATACTTACGCATTGCATTAATGTCATTGGCCATGTAATACGGAGTTGTTATTGACTTATTGTTTGTTGTAAACAATCGTTATATGCTTAATTCGTAAAGCAGTAAATATGACGGTCGTTCTAAATGGTTCTAAGCTTACAATTGAAGACGTTGTAAATGTTGCAAGAAATGGTTCAGAAGTAGCGGTTTCTGATGATTCATGGGAAAGAATAGAGAAATGTAGAAACATGATTCAAGTGAAAATTGATTCACACGAAATTATGTATGGTGTAACAACTGGTATAGGTGAATTTAGTGAAGTTGTTCTAGATTCAGAACAATTAGAGGACTTTCAAAAGTTTTTGATATATTCTCATGCAGCAGGAATTGGAGAACCACTGGATGGTGAAGTAGTTCGCGCTGCAATGTGTGGGAGAGTAAATGTACATTGTAATGGAAATAGCGGTGGCCGACCGTTAATTACTGAAAAATTAATTCAATGTTTAAACGCAGGAATAACTCCTGTTTGTGCGGAAATAGGATCTGTTGGGGCCTGCGGTGATTTAAGCCCTATGAGTCAAATGGCAATGACATTAATGGGGGAAGGTGATGCTTTTTATGGTGGAGAATTAATGCCTTCAATTGAAGCTTTAAAATTATGTGGAATTGAGCCATTAATCCTTCAAGCAAGAGATGGTTTGGCATTAATTAATGGAAGTAATATGCTGACTGGAATGGCAGCATTGACATTACATGATGCCGATTTATGGATAAAAACTCATGATATAGCAACTGCTATGACTTTGGAAGCGCTTAATGCGAATATGATACCTTATGATGCTAAATTACACGAATTAAGGGGATTCAAAGGGTCTATGGAAACAGCAGAAAATCTTAGAATGCTGATTGAAGGTTCGAAAATAATGGAACAAAAAGGAAAAAAAGTTCAAGATGCATATTCTTTGAGATCAACTCCTCAAGTTGCTGGGAGTTTACGAGATGCACTAAAATATGCACGTTCTCAGGTTGAAATCGAATTAAATGGTGTTGGTGACAATCCTATTTTTGTCCCTGAAGAATCTAGGGTAATCACTGGTGCAAATTTCCAAGGTACACCAGTTGCACTTCCAATGGAGATGGTAGGAACCGGTCTTTCAATGGTTGCTGTTTTATCCGAAAGAAGACTTAACAGACTAACAAATCCAGCACTGTCTTCTGGATTACCTCCGTTTCTGACAGAAAAACCGGGATTACATTCAGGTTTGATGGTGGCCCAATACACTGCATGTGCTTTAGTCGCAGAAACTAGAATTCTTTCTCATCCTGCTGCAAACCAAAGTATTCCAGCGGCTGCAGACCAGGAAGATTTTGTTTCAATGGGTATGACTACAACACAAAAGACTAAGAAAATTCTCGATAATTGCTTTGGTGTACTTGCAATTGAAATGATTGCTGCAGCTCAGGCTTTAGATATTAGAGGCATACAACCATCTCCTGTGATTTCTGCAGTATTAAGTTGTATAAGGGAAAAAATCCCGCATTTAGATGATGATAGGCCACTTTTTACAGATAATGATGTAATGAAAGAACTTTTGCTTTCAGGTAAATTAGTTGAACTTGTAAGTGAAATGCTACCTAAATATAATTGATAATCAAGAAAGTAACGTATCTACAATACGACTAATTTCATCTAGGCCTGTTAATTGTCTTATTCTATATTTGTATGCAAACACTTTTGCAGTTTCTCCCCTATCCTTCAAAATATCAAGTCTTGTATCCAGTTCAACAGCGATCCTTACTAATTCTTCAACCTCTGAATATAGTTTGTAAGCGTCATCAGGATTTTGAAACTTAAGTGCGGGTTCTAAAATACTAACGTCTAAATTCATATCTCTCCATTGAATAATTCGTTCTCTGAGGGTTTTTTGAGTGAATCCTTCTCTAGAAATTTTAGTTAGTAATTTTAAACCAGTTACTTTTATTCTTTTTACATCTAAATCTTCTTTATTTGAGATTTCTTCATTCTCATTCTCAATAATTTCTTCATCGGAATAAATTTTCTCTGCTTCTACATTAATTATAGGTGATTCTCTGATGATTTGTGCAATTTCAATATCATTAAATGTGCCAATTTCGATTGCGATAATTATTTTCCACTTTGTACTTCCTACGGAATCGACAATATTCCTTACGAATGAATGAACTGCATCAAAACCTTGCCTATCTGCTAAATATTCTAAACCATCAATCCAAATAACTCCTTCATTTTCCAAAATTTTAGAATTAACTAAATGGTTAACATGCTCAAGGCTTGGATCAATTGAGTGTACGCTATCTTCTATTGAAAGCCACCTAAAATCGACACTATTCAAATCAATATGTCTGATTAGTCTTCTTGGAGATAATCTGGTGATAATCATTAGATTTTCAGATTCAGAAATTTGTCCAGTAAAACTTTCAAAAATATTTTTCACAGAGGATGAAATCAGAGTACCAACTCTTCCCGTTTTTGGTATTTCTATCATCATGTTTAACTAGCCCCTGTAATGAATGCTTTTGACAGATTCGCTTCTTAACGAAATTTTTTGATGTTTTCAGATGTTTTTTTACTTTCTCAATATTAAGTAGGATTATAACTGAAATACACATCGTCCTGTGAGATTGACATGGTTGAAGATGCCGTATCTAATGATGAAGAAGAACAAATGGCTGCATGTGGTGCCTGTGGGGCATCTTTGCCTATAGACTCCAAAAGTTGTCCAGAATGTGGAGTTTCATTTTCGGGATTAAATACAGAGCCTATGGGTGAGTGTACAGCATGCGGAGCAATGAATTTACTTTCAGCAAAACAGTGCTGGAGATGTAATATTATGTTCATTGGTCTTGATGATATTGATGGCGACGGCGAATTAGATTTAGTGGCGGAAGATACTAGTTTTTCTGAAGAAAAGAAGGCAGCAGCAGAAGCAGAAGCAGCAGAAGCAGCAGCAGAGATAAAAGCGGCATCAGAAGCTGCCGAGGCAGATTCAGAAGAAGATTCAGAAGAAGATTCAGAAGAAGATTCAGAAG
>CEOV01025649.1_pt1 | contig 14364 bp, 13 predicted proteins | sample 530631 | NCBI WGS metagenome assembly CEOV01 (sample SAMEA2620756, study PRJEB7988) | marine metagenome | isolation source: saline water (ENVO:00002010), including
TCTAGATGTGCTGCGGCCATTTCACTATCTGCTTTTACCCATGCATGTGCACTGTAATGAGTACGGCCATCTGATTTTTCATCTGCTGCCATAACTTCAAGATCATATTGTTGCCAACCGACCCATGCACTACCTCCGTCTAAAAATGCTAAATGTGCATTTCCAAATCTTAAAGCTTCCAATGCTGCTCCATCGGAATCTATTGGATATAATGATACATCCATGTTTAATTTAGTTCCAAGATAATCTGCTAAACGTTGTGGATTTTCATCAATATTTTCATAATCATCTTGTACTGAATATGCAATTTTTAATTGAGGTAGTTCCGTTACAGTATCAGTTGTGTTAGTTGTATCTGTAGTATCGCTACCATCTGTAACTGTTGTATCTGTTGTATCTGTTGTCTCGTCCGTTGTTCCTGTACATCCTGCAAAAACAGAACACACGATTAAAATTATCATTAATATGCTTTTTTCAATTTTCATTTTTTCACCTTTTTAGGTACGCCTAAACTTATCTGGTTGGCCTCACATATATAATGTTTAGTCACGCCTAAAAATTCAAATGAGGTAAATATCTACTGTAGAACCAATATCATATTTTGAATCGGGATAAATTATAGCAAGACCATTACTGACGCTTAAACTCCGTAAATTTCCAGACCCTTGATGTGTTTTAGTATATGCAATCATTTCTTTACCGTTATTTTCAACAATTACTCTTACAAATACTAAAAAATTTTTCTTTATCTTAATTTTTTCAGTTAATTTTGCCTTAATTATTTTCTTATTTGGGCCTTTTGCATTTGTTATACTTTTTATCCATGGATCGATTAACATTTGAAATACTACAGAAGAACTTACAGGATTCCCGGGTAATCCGAATAATGGTATATCTTTCCAAAAACCAAATAATGGGGGGGAGCCTGGTTTAATTTTAATTCTCCAAAATAAAATATTACCTTCAGTTTCCATTATTTTTCTAACTAAATCTAAATCACCCATCGATACTCCTCCAGAGGTAATTATCAAATCTGAATTCAATGAAGCTTGATCTAATTCTTCTCTTAATTTTTCAATAGAATCTGGGATTGATTTTTTTCTAAGGGGAATATGTCCTATTTGTTTGATTAGTCCTTCTAAAACATAACTGTTGGATTCATAGATTTGCCCGGGGGAAATTTCCATTCCCGGGCTAATTAATTCATCCCCTGTAGAAATAATTGTAATTTTTAATTTTTTAACTACTGAAATAATATGATGGCCTGAAGTGGCCAATAGGCCAATTTCGTGAGGGGTTAAAAATGTCCCCTTTTCTAAAATTAATTCATTTTTTGTTAGATTTTCTCCTTTTAATCGGATATAATTTGGAAAGCTGGGGCAGAATAAAAGTACTTTTCCATTACTTGATTTTGTTTTTTCGATCATTATTATTGAGTCGGCTCCTTTGGGAATTGGGGCTCCTGTCATAATTTTTGAAGCATATCCGGATTTGATTTCTTTATCCGAAACTATCCCTGCTGAAATAAAATCTATAATTTCTAGTTCAACTGGATTTTCTTCAGTGGCATTGATAGTATCAGAATAAATTACAGCATATCCATCCATACTCGAATTATCAAATGGTGGATCATTGACCATACTAAAGATGTCTTGAGATAATATTCTATTGTATGAATCTTCAATTTTGACTTTTTCTTCTTTTATGGGTATTTTAATGGATTTTGATAATTTTTTAGCTTCGTCTAAGGAAATGAAATAATTTGAAATCGAAGGATGGGGCATAATCTATCGTTAAAGTTTATTTTAATAATATTGATTAATTAAAATTAAATCGAGAGGATGTGGAGATAGAGCTTCTCTTGGTCTGTTTTGGATTATTTGTAATGTCAATTCTATATTCAAGTGTTGGTCATGGAGGAGCTTCTGGATATTTAGCCATTTTATCTTTAAGTTTGTATGGAAGTATGGAAAGTAGTTGGTTAAAGCAATATGCTTGGTGCTTAAATCTAGTAGTTGCCGCTATTGCATTTTATCATTATTATTTAGAGGGTTATTTTAACAAAAAATTAACTTTTCCATTTATTATTGGCAGTATCCCATTTGCAATAATTGGTGGATTCTTAAGAATAGATGGTGTAATTTATGATTCTTTACTTTCGATTACATTGATTTGGGCAGCATATAAATTATATCAAACAAAAAAAGATTTAGAAATAAAAAGTTCTATTCCTAATTTGAAAATTTCTATATCTACTGGCGCGGGAATTGGGTTTTTTAGTGGGGTTATTGGTGTTGGAGGAGGTATTTTTCTTTCGCCAATAATCCTACTCAAAAAGTGGGCAAATCCAAAAACAGTTGCTGCGACCTCTGCTTTATTCATTTGGGTTAATTCAATTGCAGGGTTATTTGGAACAGGCATCTCTAATCAATTAAATATAGAATTGAAAATTCTATTACCATTTGTTATTTCTGTATTAATAGGGGGTTTTTTGGGTTCTAAATTTGGATCTAAATCAAACGAAAATATTGTAAAATTACTATTAATTTTTGTCCTAGTAGTGGCATCAATGAAAAGAATATTTGAAATTATTATTAATTTAATTTAGATTTTATTGAAATTAAAATTCTTATCTTTGGCGAAACATATGGGGTGCAGGAGCTACTTTAGGTTGTATTGTAGATAATGTTCCCTGCCAATTCTCATTTTGTGGAGGAATTGGATCTTCCCAAATATTAACTGGCTTTTTCTTTTGTCTTTTTACCGTTCTAATTATCAATTGTAATGATAATAAAATCAAAATCCCACTAAGAATATATATGATATTATTCATTCTGACCAAAATAATTTAATCTTGTTTAGTATATGAAAGAATGTTTAATACCATGAATGTTTTTTTCTAAACTTACAATTTGATTTTATTCTAAAATACAAGAATAGGAAGGTATGAAAAAGACTTTCAAAGTGCTTGATGAATATGGGAGTGAAACATTACACCATCTTAATTTTTGGAATTTTATTATTTTCATTAATACCAGTAGTACAAGCATCTGAAGAAGTGAAAATCGTACAACAATTTGGGACGGGTTTTGATGAGGTAATAATTGCTTCTAGTACAGATGGTTTAGATGAACCAAGAGATCTTGAATTTCATCCAGGTATTAATCGTAGTGATGAATTATGGATTGTGAATCGTGCTGATGATAGTATGGTTATTATTCATGAAACTGGTACTTCAAGTCAAACTAGTGAAGAGCGTTTAGATGCATATAGAAATCATTTCATGGAAGAAGTGAGTGCAATAGCTTTTGGAGCTTATAATGATGAGTTTGACTATCAGTTTGGAACTGCCCAAGAGTCAAGAAATACCTACAATGGTATGGGTGATCCAAATGATTTCATGGGGCCTGCTCTTTGGCCTTCTTCATTAAGTCATTTTGCAGTAGAAAATCAAAATGGTGAAAATGGTCTTCTTGGAAGCCATATAGATATGTTGCATGAATCTCCATTGGGTATGGGAATTGCACATGATTATGATAATGTCTACTGGTATAATGATGGTTTTTATAATGAATTAGTACGTTATGATTTTCAAGAGGATCATGATACTGGAGAACATGATCACTCGGATGGTATAGTGCATAGATATTCTGAAATTGAGTTGAGTCGTTTTGGTGGAGTGCCTGGACATATGATTCTTGATAAGAATACCGGAATTCTCTATATTTCGGATACTGGTGCAAATAGAGTTTTATGGATCAATACTGATGATACTACTACAACCTCAGAGGATATTTATAATGAGCAATCTCGATTAGAGCCTTTAGCTGAATACATGCGAATTACAGATGTAGAATGGGGTATATTAGACACAGGACTAAGTCGTCCATCTGGTATTGCTCTGGAAAATAATACTTTATTTGTTTCAGAATATGGGAATGGTCAAATTAATGCATATGATCTTTTTGAAGACGGTAAAGGTGGTACATTTTTAGATAATATACAAACGAGTGCTCAAAAAATTATGGGAATAGAAGTTGGTCCAGATGGTTTTCTTTACTATGTAGATAATGGTAGAGACCAGGTTATACGTATAGATCCTTATTTCGATATTGATGAAGACGAAGTTATGGATGAAGTAGATAATTGTGTGTATGTATCAAACCCTAGTCAGGAAGATTATGATGGTGACAATCTTGGAGATGCTTGTGATAATGATGATGATGATGATTCTATTTTAGATGAAAATGATAATTGTCCAAGAGGGGAAAAGAAATGGGTTTCTGAGAGAGATATGGATCATGATTCTGATGGTTGTATTGATAATACAGAAGATTTAGATGATGACGATGATTCTATTTTAGATGAAAATGATAGTTGTCCATTGGGAGATACTGGATGGTCTTCATGGATTTATACAGATTTTGATGGGGATGGTTGTCTTGATAATACAGAAGATTTAGATGATGATGGAGATGGGATTTGTGATGAAAATAACTATGATGGAAATTGTAATATCTCTTCAATATCATTTGATTTATGTCCCACATCTTCACTAGAATTTATGTCAAATGCACAAACTGATAACGATGGAGATGGTTGTGAAGATATTACAGAAGATTTAGATGATGACAATGATGGGTACTATGATTCTGATGATGACTGCCCACTTGAGAATGGTTTAAGCACAGAATTATTAATTGGTTGTCTTGATTCTGATTCTGATGGTTTTTCAGATAAGATTGATTCATTTCCAGTTGATACAACTCAATGGAATGATACTGATGGGGATGGTTTTGGTGATGAATTATATGGTACAGATGGTGATTATTGTCCAACAGTTATTGGAAGTTCAACTGAAGATCGTTTTGGATGTTTAGATTCTGATAGTGATGGTTATTCGGATGTCGATTCTTCTTGGGGTTTAAACCTCGGGGCTGATGCTTTTCCGCTTGATTCAAGTCAATGGGAAGATTCTGATGGAGATGGTTTTGGTGATAATTTAGAAGGGAGTAAAGCTGATTCATGTCCAGAAATATTTGGGAATTCAACTGTTAATAAATTTGGTTGTTTGGATAGTGATGGGGATGGGTGGTCTGATGATGTAGATGCGTTCATACTCGATTATACTCAATGGACAGATATTGATGGTGACTCTTATGGTGATATGCAAAACGGTAATTTTCCTGACTCGTGTCCCCAAATATTTGGCACTTCGACAATAGAAAGATATGGATGTTTAGATTCTGATGGAGATGGTCTTGATGATCAATTAGATTCTTTTCCATTAGACGGGACAGAAACAAAAGATTCGGATGGAGATGGTGTTGGTGATAATTTAGATGCTTATCCTAATGATTCAAAAAAATCTGTGAATTACTTCTCAAATAATATGGTTAATATGTCAATAATAATTGTATTAATTTTTACAATAATTTTAGCAACTGGTTTATTTTACAATCGTAAAAGTAAAATTGAGGAGAAAATAACACAAGGACCTCCGCTACCAAAGGAAGGATTGCCTCCAAATTGGACAATGGAACAATGGCAATGGTATGGTGAAGATTATCTTAAAGGTAAATTATAATAAAAATTTTATTTTTAACCAAATTTTTCTTCGTGTTCACAATGTGGACAGATTATTGAGTACTTCGCCCTTTTGGGTTTTGGAACCTGCATAACAGCGCCACACAATCCACATTGGTGTTTAATAAATTCTGGCTCTTTATTGACTTGTTCTTCAACCTCCAATACTGATGTATTGCTACTTGATGTCCATCCTGCAGATGCATTATAGCCTTCTTCGGATTCTGTTATTGAAGATGATTTTAAACTTAATTTTATTTTTTTCTTAAATCTAAATTTTTTCTTTTTAACCTTTTTTTGTTTTTGTGGCATTGGTGGAGGCATAGGCATACCTGGAAGTGGTTGTGGCCTTCTCCCTTTTTTTACGCGAGTCTTTTTCCTACGCTTCATTGCCATGGTATCAAACAACCTCACATGATTGTTATATTAGATTTTATTGTGTACTATTAATAAATATCAATTAATATAAATTTGAATTATTTTTATAAAATACTTAGTGTTGTAATAAATTGGGATAATGGGAAATTTAGATGAAGAAGGGGGGGTGCCGAAGAGTGTACATATCGGAAGTTTACCCAAAAAAATTAATTTAGATGACTCCAAATATAAAAAGAAGAGTGGAGTGTTTTTTTATTCCTTAAATCTTGAAGAAGAAGAGGAAGACAGGAGTATATTCTTTGGAATTTTAAAAATTTTTAAAATTATATTGTGGTTTTGGGTTCCGTTTATAATTTTGTTATTGATTATAGAGTTTATTTTAGATCCCATTGTTGAAGGATTGCTATTTAGGGACTTATAAAAAATAGTTTTTAAATTAAATCAAAGTGTAATAGTGGGAAGATGGTGAAGAAGTTCCACCTCCCCACTACTACGAAATGAAAAACGATACCCCGCAGGATATTGCTTTCTGTATGAACTATCAATTAAGATTAGTTTTCTGCAGCTGCTGCTTTTTCTGCTTTAGTATCCATTGTTGCTGCATACCAAACCATCAAACCGAATGCTGTTTTGTTAACTGCATCTGCCAAGTTGTAAAGGATGTTTAGTCCATCAGCACCACCGAAGTCAGCATTTTGTCCCATAACATATCCAATTGGGTAAATGGCCCAACCAACAGTTAGGATAAATGCCATTGCTTTGAAAGCAAATTGTGTTCCTTCGCTTGTTTCTGATACTTTGTTTTTAGCATCTCCAGCCCAGATTTCATAAATTATGTAAATCCATGCAACCATTCCAATTACAAACCACATCCATGCATTACCGCCGATTATTCCTGATTCTCCGATAAATCCAGATACAAGCATAATGATTGATGCTCCAAACAATCTAAAGAATAGTGCTGCTGAAGCTACACCTACAGCTGCTAAAATCAAGTAAAATTCAGATACTTGAAGTGGTACAGTAATTAACCAATCTACATATCTCAATACTAGAGGACTGTCACCAGTACCAACCCAGTGATCTCTCATGTATGTGTAGTGGTACCAAGCAACACCAGTTACAAGGGCTGCAACTGTCATTGATGTTTTCCACTTATCAGATACGTTTTGTCTTTCCAATATGAAAAACACCGTTGATGCAAGCATCAATGCTGTTGCAATCCAAAAAGTCATTGCAACATTATCTGTTGGGTCGATTGTTCCTTCAGCACTTACAACACTTAGAGTTACTAAGTATAGAAGGCTAGTAATGGTTAAAATTTTCATTCTAATATTCCCATTTTTCATCATATTCATCAAACTGCTCGATTTGCATATCATATATAAAGGAGTGTTTAAAACCTCGCGTTTTTGCGCGAAAACACTAGTTAATATAGTGTAGGGAGATGGGAAGGTTATGGAACAAGCAATAATCTCAAACCATTTGAAGAAGCAAAATTTCCTGAATAATACCCTATTTACATTGTTGTTGCTGACTTTTATCACTGTAGTTGCAATAACTGTTAATAGTTCGTTGATCGCTTTCTTGTTTATATTGGCGCCTGCTACGATAATTAATGTTATTTGGATTTTAATACATACAAATTCTGTATTTAATCAATCAAAAATGTAAATTTTGGTGTTTAATTTTTTAAAATAGATAATTATACGACTGCTTAGAGGTTGTAGTTTGAGTTTTTTTTTAAGAATAAAAAAAATTATTTTGGAAAATCCTATTTTACATTCTTTTCTAATTTTTTCAATATTTAGAGCTTTTTATGGTGCAGGCATATTGTTTGTTACTTGGTTATTGTTTACTAATGAAAATATGCCAAAATTATATTCTGTGATATTTTTATTATTCTCTATGGTATTTTCAAGATTTATTTTTAAAAGGTTTATACACCCAAAAGGTTCATCATAATTTTAAACACAAAACTATTTTAAATTAGACTATTGGAAAGATAATAATGAGTTTTAAAATTCAAAATTTTCCAATTTTATTTGGACAAATATTTGGATTTTTAATTGTTATATTAATTTTAATTTTAAAAGGTATTAATGGTAGTGGTGGAGATAGTTCTACAATTTATACATCATTATTTTGGATTGCTCAAGATATGGTTATTTTTGCAAAATTTATTAGGGGAGGAATGTATCAATTAATGATTATATTTACTATTTTATTTTCAATAATTTTATTCTATTATTCTAGAAAAATCAATGATAGTATAACAAAAAATTACATTATTTTTTTGGGATCTATTCTTTCAAATATTTTTTTGTGTTTTTCAATAATTTTCTTATTGTTAAATGAGTGGTTTTTCTTTGGTGCTTTGGTGACTGTGCCATTTTTTATCGGTTGTGGATTGGTAATTTCTAGTTTAATGCAGAATATTTTTAACGAAAGAAAAAATATTTTATTGAAATTTTCTAATTGTATTTATTTTTTAATTATTCTAGTATTAATATTACCTAATTTCTCTTCAGTAGCTGGTTTTTTACCGGAACCCCCAGAAACAAAAAATAATGTTTTTGGGAACGGTGGGGATTATGCAGTACAAAAAATGAAATTAAAAATTAATCCTTCAGATTTTATTTTTGAAAATATGACCGATTGGTCGAAAGAATATGATTGGAATGTTCATATTTATGTTCCTGATCCTGTCCCTCAAAATATGCCGCTTGCGATTTATATTCATGGATATGAAGGTGAAGAAGAGTGGGTTTATACAGATTCTTTAGCAACAATTGCTTCTCGTGGGGTTGCAGTTATATTCCCACAATATACATCAAATTATGATGTTTCAAAATATGATCCTGAAATGTTAATTTATTCTGAAGGGGGGAGTAATCATCCACAACATGAGTGGAGATATTCGATGGCCTGGGATGGTGTTCAATTGGGTATAGACTATTTGGAAAATAATTTTGAAAGTTTCAACCCTTCTAATCTTTGGGTCGGTGGACATAGTATGGGAGCTGGAGTTTCTATGTATGTCATTACAGAATCGATTAGTAAGGGGTGGGGTAATGATTCGTTTATAATTAATTTAGAGGCACCGTGGGTATATTCAAGTTATGAACCTTTTAGAGGAAATATGAGTTTATTACCTGAACATACAATAGTAAATGTTGTTGAATATGAAGATGATAATGTTGTAGAAAGATGTATTGGGGTTTGGGAATTTAATAGAATAAAAACAAGAGATGGATTTGGGGATTTAAATGAAAGTCGTGTAAAATATCTTAAAATATATTCTGATAGGGTAGGTTTTCCTAAATTAATTGCTTCCCATTATATACAAGCTACAACTATAAGGGATGTTTTAGCAGATTTTTCTTATTATAAGAGAATAGATGCTCAAGCAAGTTATTTATTTGGTATTGCTAATAATAATTTAGAGCTTGTTAATGTTTCTGGGAAATATTTTTTCCAAGATGGTGAGGAACTAACAAGTATGGGGTTTTGGTCGAATGGGGTTCCTGTAAATGAAATTGAAATATACAATGATCCTTTTAATGTTGATTTATATCAATGTAAATCTGATGTGTAGTTTTTTATTCAATAATGTAACTTTTTCTATTCATAGGACTATGTACATTAATTCCTAAATCTTCTAAAGATTTTGAAAGTTGAGGTCTGGCTGTTTGATTATCTGTATGGTATAATATTACATTTTCTGCCTGAGTTTTTTTAGCAAAGTCAACTAATTCTTTATGTCCTGCATGTGTTGAAAAATCAAACCTTTTTGTTTCTAAATCTATTTGAGTTATATTACCATAAATAGGTAATCTACTTTTTTCCAGTAACATTCTACCTCCAGTTCCTTCAGCTTGATATCCAGTAATAAATACCGAATTTCTTCTATCCATTCTTAATCTATTAAGGTACCATATTGCAGGTCCTCCTTCTAACATACCACTAGTAGTAACAATTACATCGGCTTCTAGAGCTTTTTTACGATCTGATTTGCTAGAAACTTTTTTCGAATTCCCAAATGCTAATTTTAATGCGGATGGATTAAGAATCATTTCTGGATGTTCAAGCATTGTTTTAGTGATGGTTTTTCCCATTCCATCATAGTGAATATTTAGATCGAAATCAGAATCTTGTAATATCATCAAAATATCCTGACTCCTGCCCATAGCGAAGGATGGAATTAGGACTGTTCCTTTATTTTCAACAACCTTTTCTACAGATCTAAGAAATCTTTTTTCTTCTTCTTGTCTATTTGGATGATCTTTTCCACCATAAGTTCCTTCCATAAATAAAACATCACATTTTTGAGGAGTTGCTCCCTCAACTAATCTTGAATTTCTAGTATCAAAATCTCCTGTAATTAGGACTTTTTTTTCTGGTGTTTGAATATCTATCATTGCTGCTCCAGGTATATGACCTGCTCTTCTTAAACACCAACTCCAATCATTTAATTCATTAATTGAATTATATTCATGTCTATTCCATGCAGATTGTGACTCTTCTGCATTTATTTTATCCCAAGCTAGTGGATATCCTTCGATTTTACTAACTTTATAACAATCATTCCACATTAATTTGGAAATATCTGCAGTAAATCCTGTTGCATGCAATTTAGTATTAAATGAAGAATTTAACCAAGGTACCATACCGATGTGATCTATATGTGCATGTGTAACTATTGTATCAGATACTTTTGGGGCTGCTGCAGGATACTTTGGTGGTTTTGAAGGAGATAATCCATAATCGAAGAGTAGTTTTGTTCCTGTCTTATCTTCAATTACACATCCTATATTCCCAACTTCTTCGCCCCCTCCTAGAAAATGATATCTTAAACCATTATTTACTGGATCTGAAGGATAACTAGTTGTTCTTGTCGGATTATACATTACCATTATTCCATGGTGAAAGGATTAGTACTATTCAACATATGGGCCTACCCCCTTATTTCCATTGGAATTAATGTGTATTGATAAATTATGGATTTTAAGATAAAGTCTATTTAGTTCTCGCGAAATCAATGATTGAGGTAATTTGCATTGGAAATGATATGATGATTTGCATTGTTCAAGATCAACATCATTTCCACTAGAAATAAAGGGGTAAGGGTATAATTTCTAAAGTAAAAACATTTGGAACCTACTGATGGCGAGATTAAAAGGTCATATTTTTAACGTAATAGAAGATTTATGTTATGGATGTGGAGCCTGTATAGGACTTTGCCCTGTTTCTGTTCTAGACCTTGAAAATCAGATAGCAGTAGTGGACGAAGAAAATTGTACTCATTGTAAATTATGTATTCCTTCTTGTCCGGTATTTGCATTAGAATTAAAGGTAGTTAATAATGAATGAAATTATTATAATCGGTGGAGGATTAACCGGACTTTCTTGTGCAGTTAAATTAATTGAAAATAATATTAAAGCTTCTGATATAACAATTTATGAAGCAAGACAAGAAATTGGATCACCTACTAGATCTCCAGGAATTGCTATTTATTCTAAGAATACCGAATTTATATTTAATAAAATTAAAATGCAAAAATTAACCTTAGAAAATCTTGAAGAAAACATTATTTCTTTTAGAAGAGAATGGTTAGAAAAATCAATTTTAATATCATTAACAAAAAAAGGATGTAATATTAATTTAAAATCAAAAATTACAGATAAAGAATTAAATGAATTTTTTAAAATTGAAAATATAACTGTAATTAATTGTGCTGGAAATAAAAAGAAGAGTAGCGGATTTCCTGCAGATTATACTGACTTTATGAATACCAAAAATAAAATAATTAGCTTTAACTATTCTAATTCTGTAAAATGGTATGGTTATTTATCTACCAATAATAATGAATTTAAAAATGAAGAAAAACATATTTCAATTAATAAAAAAGATGGATTAAATGAAACTTGGGTGTGTAAAGATAAAATTGAAAATATTAAATTTAAAGCTATAGAAATTATGAAATCCACATATCCTCCTAAGTCTGAACTTATTTTAGCAAATAATACAATAGACAGGGGATTTTTCTTAGCAAATAAAGCGACTAAATAATGGAGGCGATATTATAATTTTGGATGAATATAATAGTGTATTTGAATTTTTAAAAAATCAAAAAAAACCAAGTCATGCAACCTTAATAGATCCTGAAAAACAAACACCAGAAGAAGCCTCAAAAATAGTTCAAATAGCAATTGAATCTGGTACAGATTTGATATTAGTTGGAGGATCAACCACAGATAAAACATCAGTTGAAAAAACAGTTGAAATTATTCAAGAGACTATGGAACTTCAACAATGGGCTGCAACACAAAATGGAATCTTTGAAGATCAAACATCAATTGTACCAGTAATACTGTTTCCAAATGCTTCTAGTACATTGAGTAAAAGTGCCGATGCTTTATTATTCATGACTTTATTGAATAGCAACTCTACTAAATATTTAATTAGAGAACAATTAAAAGCAACAAAATATATCTTTGAAAATAATATTGAAACAATTTCTACAGCTTATTTAATATTTGAACCCGGAATGAAAGTAGGAGAGGTCGGAAATGCAGATTTAATAAAATCAACTGACATAGAAACATCAATCGCATATTCTCGATTGGCCAAATTTTTTGATTTTAAAATATTATATCTAGAAGCCGGAAGCGGATCAAATAAACCAATATCAGAAGAAATAATTTCATCATCGAAAAAAGAATTTAAAGGTCTAATTTTTGTTGGGGGCGGGATTAAAACTCCAGATCAAGCAAAAAAAGCTTGTTTGGCTGGTGCTGATTGGATAGTTACTGGAAATCTAACAGAATCTTTTGAAGATTATAATCAACTTAAAATAAAATTAAAAACATTAATTGATGAAATTAAAAAATAAAAAGCGGAATTATTATGAGTTATAAAAAACCAACAATAAAATCTAAAAATTTTCATAATTTTAAAAAAAAATTACCATCTATGGAAAACAAAACAATTCTAATTACAGGTACAACCACAGGAACAGGTTTTGTTGCCGCTCAAACTGTCGCAGAACTTGGAGCGAAATTAATAATGTTAAATCGACCATCCGAAAGATCGAAAACCGCCCAAAGTAAAATTATAGAAAAATCACCCAAAAAAGAAGTATATACAATTGATTGTGATTTACAATCTTTTTCATCTGTTCGTAAAGCCATCGAAAAAATAATTGAAAAATGCCCAGAAGGAATAGATGTTATTTGTAATAATGCAGGAGTAATGGCTTTAACTGACATTGCAACTGAAGACGGTTTCGATATCCAAATGCAGACAAACCACCTTTCTCATTTTCTTTTAGTTTGTGATTTATTTAAATTATTAGAAAAAACAGCGGAAGAAAAAGGAGAATCTCGTATTGTTAATCATTCTAGTGTTGCCAGACTTACAGTCAAAAAATTACGAAAAGAATATCTTGAAAAAAATGGAGGAAATTTAGGAGGTAATGGTAAAAGTATGATATTTGGTGGTGCCAGGTGGAAAAGATACGGTCAAACAAAACTTGCTAATGCCGCATTTACAGCAGCACTTCATGAAAAACTTATGAAAAAAGGTTCTAAAATAAAAGCATTAGTAGCGCATCCAGGCCTTTCAAATACACAACTTCAAGTTACAACAATTAAAGATGGAGGAATGGCAAAAAAAATGACGAGATTTATGATGAAAAGATCTCAAAGTGAAGAAGATGGCGCTATCGGGATTTTAAGTTGTATATGCCTACCTGAAGCCAAATCAGGCCAATTTTGGGGGCCAGGTAAGGGAATGATGGCAATGAAGGGAAAAGCGAAACCCTTCAAATTAGAAAATAGTTACAATAATTTCAAAACGATAACATTACTTTGGGAAAAAAGCTGTGAGGCTATTGGTAAGGAATTTATAATTTAAATGGAAACGATACTATGTCCAAAGAAAAACCAAAATCAATTATAATCAAATCTAATGAAGGTGAGGATACATTACCCTTACCAATAACAAAAGAAACAAAATTAAAAAATTTGTCAGTAAATACTGGAATAATTACACCTATCGAAAACGAGATAGAAATATTTACAAAACCAAAAAAACCATCTTATATTGTCTTTTTCTTATTGGTTATTTTCCCCCTTCTCTTTTTTTTAATAGAAGAAAGTATAAATTATGAATATAATGAAACTTATATTTTTACCAATAATCCAAACACTATAGATTCTGCAAGCTCTCCCAATCTTGATTGGAAAATTAATAATTTTAATGTATATTACCACGGAATCGTACCTCACCCAGAGTTCTATGAAGAATCCCATTTATTATACGAAATTAAAATAGAAAATTCTGAACAACATCTAAAATTTCTTAAAAATATTATTGATCCAGATAATCGAGAAATG
>CEOV01033956.1_pt1 | contig 14272 bp, 15 predicted proteins | sample 530631 | NCBI WGS metagenome assembly CEOV01 (sample SAMEA2620756, study PRJEB7988) | marine metagenome | isolation source: saline water (ENVO:00002010), including
GCAGATAATACATGTGTTCCAATAAGTATTCTTTTTTTAACTTCATCTCCAAAACCCTCAGAGCGAGTTTTCATATACAGCTCTGAAATATTATTTTGGTCTGATCTATAACCATATTTAACTCCATCAAACCTTGAAAGGTTGGAAGAACACTCTGCTGGAGCAATTACATAATATGAGCAAATCCCAGATGATAATTCAGAAAAATCAATTTCTTTTAATGTGTGACCAAGTTGTTGCAAAACACTTTTTGAGTGCTCATATGCCTCGAGTACATCATTATTTATACCTAAGTCCTCAATATTTTTAATTATTCCAATATTCAGAGCTCCAAAATCTTCAGCTAATGCATTTTCAAAGTTAACTACATCACGTTTTGAACATGTAGAATCTTTTTCATCATATGATGCCATTGCATCAAGCAATGCAGCACAACCAAAAGCATCTCTCGCAAAAGGTCCTGCCTGATCCATGCTTGAACAGAAAGCGATCATGCCCCATCTCGAAACTAATCCATAGGTAGGCTTCATACCTGTGATACCACATAGCGCTGCTGGTTGTCTTATTGACCCACCAGTATCTGTTCCTGTTGAAATTGAAGTAATATTTGCAGCAACGCACGCTGCAGAGCCTCCAGAACTTCCTCCTGGAACAAGACTGTCATTCCAAGGATTACCAACTGGTCCAAAAAAGCTTGTTTCATTCGATGAGCCCATCGCGAATTCATCCATATTTGTCTTTGCAATCATTACAGAGCCAGCTTCATCACAATTTCTTGTGACTGTAGAACTATATGGCGGAATAAAGTTTGAAAGCATCTTTGATCCGCAGGTTGTTTGAATATTTTCAGTACAGAAAATATCTTTATGAGCTATAGGTACACCTGAAAGAGGCTTATCTTTATATTTTTCAAAATTATTATCAATTTCTTCAGCTCTTTTCTCTGCAGAATCCCTTAGATTAGAAATAAAAATATTTAATTTATCATTTTCAACTTTGCCTAAAGCCTCTTGTACAGCTTCTTTAGCTGATATTTTTTTATTCCTAAAGTTCTCTCTTTGCTCTCTAAAATTCATTCTATTATCTTTGGTACCATGAAGTGGTCATCATCTGACTCTGGTGATTGGTCTAGGAATTTGTCCTTTTGATTTCTATTTTTTTCCTCGTCTTCTCTACTTACATTGTTTAGTTCAAGAGGGTTGTTTAATGGTTCAAGGCCCTCAAGATCAAGGTTATTCATTTCATCAATAAGATTAAAAGTGTTTGTTAATTTTTTAGTTATTTCTGGGTATTCCTTCTCTTCAGCATGTATTCTTGCTAAAAATAAAAGATTTTTTAACTCGATTTTATCCATCAAAAGCCTTATTCTATAAGATTCTGAATATTATAGAGATATATTAGAAATGTTTAAGTTTTTACGCAGTCTTTTTTCAAACGACATATCCATTGACTTGGGTACTGCTAATACGTTGATTTATACAAAAGAAGATGGAATTGTTCTTGATGAGCCTTCAGTGGTCGCCATAAAGGAAAGAATTGGTCAAAAAACTGTTGTAGCAGTTGGTCACGATGCTAAAAAAATGCTTGGTAGAACTCCTGGTCAAATGGAAGCAATTAGACCACTGAGAGATGGTGTTATAGCAGATTTCAATGTCACAGAAAAAATGCTTCAACACTTCATCAAAAAAGTTTCGAATAATTCAATTTTATCTCCAAGTCCAAGAGTGCTTATTTGTGTACCTTCTAAGGCAACTCAAGTTGAAAAGAAAGCAATAAGAGAGTCAGCATTATCTGCTGGCGCAAGTGTAGTTAAGCTAATTGAAGAACCTATTGCTGCTGCCTTAGGTGCTGGAGTTCAAATCGATAAACCAAGAGGAAGCATGGTTATTGATATTGGTGGAGGCACTTCCGAAGTAGCGATATTATCTCTTAATGGAATTGTATATTCTGAATCATTAAAAGTTGGTGGCGATAAATTTGATGAAGCCATTCAAGCTTATGTAAGAAGAAAATTTGGAGTTGTCATTGGGGAGTCAACTGCAGAACTTATTAAACTTCAGGTAGGCTGTGCAACATTAAACTGTAAAAAAGATTTTGAACCATATGAGTTTAGAGGGCGAAACCTTGCTGAAGGCATTCCTGAATTAGTTGTTTTCCAGAAAGAAGACGGGTTTAGAGCCCTAGAAAATCAGACTTCTGCAATTGTGAGGTCTGTTAGAACTGCGCTTGAGCTTTCACCACCAGAACTTGCAGCCGATATTTCACAAGATGGAATAGTTTTAACAGGAGGGGGTGCTTTATTACATTGCCTTGATACTCTAATTGAACAATCTACAGGAATACCAACCAGAGTTGCTGAAGATCCTTTAACTTGTGTTGCTAGAGGTGGTGGTATTGCACTAGGCTTGATGGATAAAGACTTCGATCTATTTGCTGAAGAGTAATGTCAAGAGATATTCTTCCATCAAAGAAGAAAATTCAAACCTTTATTTTTGGTAGCCTTTTAATATTAATTCTTAATCTAATTTCTGATTCAATACAGCTAAATGAAAAAGCAAATAAAGCATTAACTAATCTATTGAATATACCAAGTAATTTTCTCTCTCAAGTTTTACGCGATTATCAGGAATTTGAAAATGAAAGAATTGCAAAATTAGAAAATGATATTCTTGATTTGCAAAATACCATCTATGAGAAAGACTTAGAGATACAATCTTTAGAAAATTCAAAGTCATACAACCCTGTTGTAAGGTCAAATAAAGATCAGAGTAACTCAAGCATCATTTCTTTTGACCAGTTAAATTTTAATTGTTGTAAAAAGCATAGAGTATATGTATCAAATCCAAATAATATTGTTGGAGATATACTCTCTGTTTCACAAGGAGATTTTGTTATTGGTAAGACTCGGACTATTTCTGACGAAGTAGAGGTTCGGTTGTTAAGTGATCCAGAGGAATATATATCAATAAAAAATACAAAAAACTTTTTTTGTATTGCCAATGGAAATGGTGAGCCCATGACTATCATTTGTAAAAATGAGTCAAAAGCAGTTGATTATGAGATTGGAGATACATTTTTCACTACTGGATTTGATGGTATCCATCCAGAAGGTTTAATTGTTGGAAGATTAACAAAAATTACCACAGAGGATGATTTTTTTAATGAAACACTAGAGATTGAATTATTTTTTAACCCATTTAAATCAATGAACAAGAGGGTGATTCTTCATGATTGAACCTATTAGATTCCTGGCACTCTTTGGTCTTATTTGTATAAACTACATTTTTCTATCAACAAGCATCTGGGTCTGGACTCCAGATTTATTTGTTGTTTTTATCCTATTTCTAACAACACTGAAATCGAAACTACCAAATACTTACTCGTTTATTTTATATGGGTTCGCCATCGATTTATTTTTTAGCAACCAGTCTCTTCCTTACACGATTACGTTTTTTTTAATTGGTGCTTACTTAAGTTTTTCCAATATCAAATGGATACAAAGGTCATTACTTGAACAACTATTGATGATCATGTTGGTAAGCTTTTTCTTAAACATCCTTCTTAACCTTACAAATGATTATTACTTAAACATTGAAGCAAGGATAATCATAAATCCATTAATGAATGCATTGATTTGGGCTGGAATATTCATGACACAGAGGCACAAATGGTTAAAGAATTTTTAATTTGGCCAATCAGGATTTTTTTATACTTGGTGGCAATAGCCATCATTATCTTCTATTCAATAGCTCTTTTCATTAGCACAAGCTACGGAACAGAAAAAATCAAAGAATATTTTTTTGATGACTCTCTAACATATCAGTCTGCAAAAGTTGAACCAAGTCTTTTGGGCGTAAGTGTAAAGCTTGAAAACTTTAGCTACTCAAGTGCATTATTATTTGAAGGGGAAGAGATTGAGTTAGAGCTAAACCTTTTAAACTCCGTAATTTCTCAAAGGCTTCATTTAGAGATGCTTGCTTTCAAAAATGGTGAAGTTACATCCAATGAGAATTTTGAAAGTAATCAAGAAAACTCTTCAGATATTTTTATAAAAGATTTGCTGATTAGAAACCTAAAGCTAGGGAACACAAGCTTTGAAAATATCAATTTAGATAATTTTTTATCGCAAAGCGGAAAATTTGGTTTTAATTTTTCAGACTTAAACATTCAATTACCAGGTTCATTAAAATCAATCACAAATCTTGAGGGATTTGGCTTATTTAAATCAGATAAATTAAACCTTCAAATTAGATCAGAATCGAGCCAGCTTGAACTATCCTTTTTAGAGGAATTAACTCTACTCGATTTTTTTGAAGGATTTTTAATATTAAATTTTTCCGATGGTTTTTCTATTGATAAAGGAATATTTCGATCTTCTGGAAAAGATATGTCAACAAAAATCAATCTTGAGTATGCGGATGATTTTCAGATCAATCTCAACATTAATGCTCCTTCTGATAAATTGATGAAGTTAATTCCTAAAACCGCAGTTCAAGTAAGCAATTTCTTGGAAAAAAATTCTTTTTATTCACCTGAGGCTAACGTTTTGATTAATTTCTCTTCAATTGATCAATCTGATAATTATTCCTTAATAATGGGTACGCAAAACTCTGAAATAAAATTCAATAACTTGCAATTCATTTCACCCTCATCAAATATTTATGCTGATAACGCCAGGCTGGTCATATATGGCAATGAATTGAAAGCCAATGATACATTGTTCAGTGATTACATAATTTCATCAAATCAATTTAATCAGGGAACATATAACTTTTTTACCAATTTGCCTAACAAAATTCCCCTTAATTTCAGCATTAACTCAGATGGTGAGCTTACATCTGTGAATGGTCTTTTTATAGATGAAGAAAACTTTTTCAAAGTTACTTTAAGCAATCAAAAATTATTTTTTGGAATATCTGATGTTGGTATTGAAGTTGATTTTATAAGTAACTTATCGTTTCAGGGAGGAGTTTTTAGAATTATTCCTACAGACTTTAAATCAAATATTTTTTCTTTAAATGGTGGCTCGGAAAACTTTTTTGATTTTGATTTGAATTCAATGAGTATAAGAAATATAAATTTAGATTTAGCGCTTAAAGAAAGACCAAGCCAAACCGTTGATTTTGCAAATCTTAATTACGAAGATCTTAATATTAAGGCCTCTGATGGGTATTTATCATTCAGAGACATTGCATCGTATGGTGCTCAGCTTACACTTTCAGGAAAAAATTTAAGCTATAACGACTCATCATTTAATATCCCAGCATTACGTGTACTTTCTCTTATTGATATTCAGTCTAATCTAACAAATTTCTTATCAGCAGATTTTGAAAGACTAAATCAAGATAGCTTTGTAGTCGACAATTTTGATGGTGAGCTTTACTTTGATAGTGAGGGATACGTCAATATCAAAGAAATCAATTTAAATTTTGATGTTGGTGATGCAAAAATAAATGGAATTATTACTTCTGACCTGGAGGAATTTGATACCTTTAACTTAGATTTAGATTTTTTCTCAACAATATCTGAAAACATCCCATGGTACGTTGCCATAATTGGGGGAATTCCTGCAGCAGCAGGTGCAGTGGTAGTGACAGACATTCTGGAAGAAGACCTAATTCAGATTTCAAAATCTAGCTATAAGATAAATGGGAACATTGATAATTTAGCAATAACGCCTAAAGAGCAATAAAGCTTACTATTCCAAGAAAACTTACAAACCCTAGAATATCAGTAACAGTGGTAATAACTACACTCCCTGCAATAGCTGGATCGTAACCAAACTTTCTTAAGAGGTGCGGTAAAGAAAAACCAAAAATAGCTGCCGCTAATAGATTAAAAATCATCGCTGCTGATATTGCAAATGAAAGAAGGGAATTGCCGAACCAAAACACAGTAATTAGATATATAGCAATTGAAAAAACAAAACAATTAGCCAATGCAACGATAAACTCTCGTCTAAATAAGTATCTAATATTTTTTCTATTTAATTGTCTCATGGCCTCGGCTCTAATATATATGCCAAGTGTTTGAGTAGCAGCTATTCCCCCCATGCTAGCTACAATTGGCATTAGAATTGCTGCATATACAATCTCTTCAAGTACATTTTCAAATACACTTATAGATGCTGCTGCTGCTATTGCTGTAATAAGGTTTATTGAAAGCCACAATAATCTGTTTTCTATAGATTTTCTTGGTGATGCAAAGATATCTTCTTCAATTTGAGCTAAGCCTCTAAAATCTTGCTCAACCTCATCAGCTGCAATTTCAATAATGTCATCAACAGTGATTCTTCCAACCAACATATTCTCTTCATTGACAACAGGCGCTGTAAGCAGGTCATTGGTTTTAAATAAATTGAATACTTCAATTTGATTAGTATTGGATTGGATAGGCTGAAATTCAGTATCCATTACTTCTCTAACTGTCATATTTGTATCAGATGTAAGAATTTTTGTTATTGGTAAAATGCCTAGATATTCATCATTTTTACTTACAACATAGATATCATCGGTATTTTTAGGCAGGTTTCTTAAAAACCTGAGATACCTCATTACCAGCTCAATTGAATTCTCCGCTCTTACTGTAATTACATCAGTATTCATTAATCCTCCAGCTGATTCTTCAGGAAAATCCAGGACATTCTCAACTCTGCCTCTATCTCGAGAGTTCATTAATGACAAAACTTCATTTGTCATTTTGTCAGGTAGTGTTTGCAGGATATCAGCAAGATCATCAACTTCTAGATCACTAATTGCAACTTTGATTTCCTCTGGATCCATCCCTTTTAAAAGATCTTCACGAAGATTTTCATCAAGCTCACCAAGTACTTCACCTTCAGAATCAAGCTGGATAAGATCCCAAATAATTTTTCTTTCTTGTGGGGGAGAAGATTCAATCACATAGGCTAGCTCACTCGGAGTCATTTCATTAATGATATTTCCAAGTTTCGATTTAAATTCAGGATTCGAAATTGTATTTTGTATTAATTCAAACTTTGAATCCAAGTTTTTAATAGCCATGGGGCTATTCTACAAGATAAATCTCTTAATTTAGATCGCCAAAGTAGAATTTTTTTGCAAGAGAATCGTTCTTAACATCTTTAGGATTGCCCTTTAAAAGAACTTCTCCTTGATTTAATAAGATAATCTCATCACAGACATTAATCACATCTCTAAAGTTGTGATCACTAATGAAAATACCAACGTTGGCACTAAGTTCCTTTAATACTTTTATAATTTCTTCAACAGATATTGGATCAACCCCAGCAAATGGCTCATCCAGAAGAATATATTTTGCTTCGAGCAATACTGCTCTGAGGATTTCAGTTTTTCTCTTTTCACCTCCTGATAAAAATTTAGCTAGTGTTTCCTTCTTATCATTAAGATTCATCAGATTTATCAAATCAGCCATTTGTTCAATTTTTTTAGAATCTATTTTGGAAAACTTTAATTCGAGAACAGATTTTAAGTTATCTTCTAAACTTAAATCTTCAAAAAGTGAATTTTCTTGCGGTACATAGCTAAGACCAAGATTTGAACGTTTTTCAAGATTGATATTTGTAACATTTGTTTCAAAGAAAGTTATTTTGCCTGAGTCAATTTTAGATAATCCTGCTATTGCTCTAAAAAGACTTGTTTTTCCTGCTCCATTAGCACCAAGAAGCCCGGTAATTTTTTTATTTTCAAGTTCAAAATCTATATTTTTGAAAAGAACTTTAGATTCAATTGATTTATTAGCAGAATGTATCTTTATCATCTCTTAAGCTTTATGACTAATGACTCTGATTTAATTTTATTGCCACTTTTAATAATTGATACTGATTCAGACAAAATTAAATCATCGTTTTTAATTTCGACCTTTGCAGCTTCACCTTCTATATATTCATACCCGTCAAAAAAACTAATCTTAATCGGATTTCCAGTTGCATAAAATTCATCTGTAGACTCAATAACGATCAGCTTATCTGCTTTAAAAGTTACATTTTCGGATTCAAACGAAACATTATCTTCATAAATGATCCTATCAATATCGGTATTTATTTCTATTTTATCGGAAGTGATTGAATACTCTTGTGCTTCAATTAGCCCATTTAAAGAGAAAAGCAATAAAAAAAATAGATTGAATTTATAAAACATTTGCTTCAAGAATATCATGCATAGATATTATGCCTTTGATCTTTTCTGAATCCTTAACCAACAGATTAAATATTTTTAGCTCACTCATCATATTGGCAGCCTGTATAACAAGTTTGTCCGAGCTAATGGTCTTAAATTTCCTTGTCATTACTTCGCCGACTAAAACCTTTTTAATATCTTTATTTTTCTGAAGACACCTTCTTAAGTCCCCGTCTGAAAATACTCCAATAACATTTTTCTTATCTGTAACTACCGCTAAACCTTGTTTTTTTGATGAAACTTCTACTATTAAATCAGATAAAGTATCAGTTTTTTTAACACTTGCAGTTTTTGAAATAGGGGTCATCAGATCTTTAACTCTAAGAGTTAATTTCTTACCAAGTTTTCCGCCTGGATGTGACTTTGCAAAATCTTCAGCTGTGAATCCTCTAGCTTTTAAAAGTGAAATTGCTATTGCATCACCCAAAGCCAAAGTAACAGTAGTGCTTGATGTTGGAGCCAGATCATTCGGACAAGCCTCTTTAGTGACCTTAACCCTTAAATGAACATCTGAAGCTGCTGCAATAGTAGATTTTTCATCTTCTGTTATTGAGCATAGTTTAATTTTTGAAAATTTAATTGCAGGAATAAGGTCGCAAACTTCTTTACTCTCTCCAGATTTTGAGATTGCCAAGATAAGATCTTTTTTTTGTATCATTCCCAGATCACCATGAAGCGCTTCTGCTGGATGAATAAAGAATGAAGGTGTGCCAGTGCTAGAAAGTGTGGCAGAGATTTTATTTGCTATGTGTCCTGACTTGCCAACTCCCGTTAAAAATATTTTTCCTTTACATTGAAAAATTGCATCACATATTTCTTGAACATTGAAATCTTTCGAGCTCGAGAAAGACCTCATTTCTTCTAATTCTAATAAAAAAGCTTTTTTTGCTTCTTTTTGGAAATTAATTTTTTTCATTTCAAACTATAATCTACACATGATACGATTTTTTTTAACCAAATTTTTATTTGTTCTATCTTTTTCATCATTTCTTTATTCTGAAAAAATTCCAGAAATCCATGAATTTATTGATAAGAATGCACAATATTTTTTGACAGTAATTAAAGAAGAAGGTTCAACTTATGATAATGAGCCTGAGAAATTTAAAACAAGGTTAAAAAATATTTGGGAACCAATGGTTGATGTTGGCTTGGTATCCAGGTTAATTCTTTCAAAAGCTTACGCAGGCGCTACACCTGAGCAGATTGTTGCATTTGAAGAGCAGACAAAAAAATTATTATTAGATACATACGTTACAACCCTACTTGAATTTGAGGATTACAATCTAGAGACAAATGATGAAATTAAAATTAATAAACGGACATATGAAGTTTCAGTCAAATTCTTATCTAGCTCTGATTCTTTCATAACAAAATTTAGTGTTTATAAAAATAAGCTAGGAGAATACAAAATAATCAATATAATTATCGATGGAATAAACTTAGGGTTAACGTTTCGCAATCAATTTCAAGATAATCTTGCGAAAAATAATATGGATTTAGATAAGGCCATAGAAACGTGGGAACCTCTTTACATAAATTAATAAATGGAAAGACTTATTATTAAAGGTGGTAATCAGCTTCATGGGGAAGTGGATTGCTCAGGAGCAAAGAATGCTGGTTTGCCAATTTTGGCATCAACAATCTTATTGGATGGTGTTGCTAAGATAGGAAATCTTCCGCATCTTCAAGATATTACTACTATGCTTGAATTGTTGAACTCCATGGGTTCTCACATAAATTTTGATGAGAATGGATACATAGAGATCAACTCATCAAATATTGATTTACCAGAAGCAAGATATGAGCTTGTCAAAACTATGAGAGCATCAATTCTGGTGATGGGCCCATTGGTTGCGAAATATGGAAAAGCAAAGATTTCTCAACCCGGTGGTTGTGATATTGGTTCAAGACCAATTGATTTTCACTTAAGTGGTTTAGAGAAAATGGGTGCTGAAATTAAATCAGATTCAAAGTACATTTATCTAAAGGCAGATAAGCTTAAGCCAATTGAATTTGAATTTCCAAAAATCTCTGTAACAGGCACAGAAAACCTAATGATGGCAGCAGTCTTTACTAAGGGTAAAACAACACTTAAAAATTGTGCAAAAGAACCAGAGGTAGTCGAGCTTGCAAATTTTCTAAATAAATGTGGTGCTTCAATTCATGGGGCAGGGGAATCCACAATTGAAATTACAGGTGTTGATTCACTAGGAAGTGTGGAATGGGATGTACTTTTTGACAGGATAGAAGCAGGAACTTACCTGGTTGCAGGAGCTATTACAAATGGCCACATTACAGTCAAAAAAATTGAGCCAAAAACAATACAAGTCCTAACAAATAAATTAATTGAGATGGGTGTTCATGTAAGTTACGGAGAAAACTGGGTTGAGGCAGATGCTACATCATCTGAGATCACTTGTGTTGATATAGGTACTGAACCCTTTCCTGGCTTTCCAACTGATATGCAAGCTCAGTTCATGGCGCTTAATACCATTGCTACAGGATCGTGCACAATCGAAGAAACAGTTTTTGAAAATAGATTTCAACATGTTAGTCAGTTAAGAAAAATGGGAGCTGATATTGTTTTAAGTAAGAACAAAGCTTTTGTAAAAGGTGTTCCAAATCTTGTCGGTTCAGAAGTAAAAGCTTCTGATCTAAGAGCTTCAGCAAGTCTTGTTTTGGCAGGACTTGTAGGCAAAAACAGAACCCAAATTGATAATATCTATCATATTGACAGAGGTTATGAATGCATTGAGGAAAAACTTAATAAGCTTGGTGCAGACATAATTAGAGAGCCTGTGGTGTATTAGGCCTCTCTTTGGTAACAATTTCTAGCTTCTTTTCTTCTCCATCTCTAATCACTATAAGCTCAAGAACTTCACCGGGAGATATGCTGTTAACAGAAGCTCTTAGGGTCGACCATCTAGCTTGAGCACCTTTTATATCAACGATAATATCTCCATCAATTAGTCCACCATCAATTGGTTGTGAGGAAAGAGGCAACTGATTTTGGAAAACATAAATAGCTGGGACTCTCTCTCCATTCAGATTGAAAAAGCTTCTTCTAAAACTAAAATCACCAATCCACGCTCTACTTACATCTCCATATTTAATTATTTCGTTAGCAATTGATAAAACTCTGCTTGATGGTAACGCAAAACCAACACCATCAGATCCTCCTGAGCCAGAGGCAATTAGAGTGCTTAAACCTATTAATTCACCTGCTTCATTAATGATTGCACCACCTGAACTACCCAGATTAATTGCTGCATCTGTCTGAATAATATCTAAGTAAGGGTTACCAAAATTTCTACCTGTAGCACTAAGTATTCCTTTAGAAACAGATATTCCTAGATTGAAGGGATTACCGATAGCATAAACAGTATCACCAATTTTTAAATCATCTGTTGCGGAAAATATTATCGGCCTAAGATTATCACCATTAACTTTTAGAACTGCTAGATCAGCATACTCGTCAAAACCAATTAAATTCGCAGTATAAGATTGATCATCAATCTTAATCGAGCTCAAAGACCCTGATAGCAAATGAAATGCCGTAATTATGTATCCATCTGATGAAATGATTACCCCAGAACCAAACCTTTGGTTTGGATTGTTTGGCTGTGATTCAATTGAAACTATTGAGTTGGAAATTTGATCAAAATCAAGAACTTTTTCTGATTTTGCAAAGTTTTGAAAATATACCACTTGAGCGCCAAAAAAAGCACCTAACAATAATATTAGAAAAAACAGTTTTTTCATGTTTCAAATCCGCTACCTTTATATTAATATATAGCGGGTCAACTTTGAGCAAAACATGAAAACAACAGCAGTAAGAACTCAAGATATTGAGCAAAAGTGGTACATTATGGATTGTTCTGGAAAAACTCTGGGACGATTATCAGTACAAGTTGCAAATATTTTAAGAGGAAAAAATAAACCTGAGTACACACCAAACGCGGATGTTGGTGACTTTGTAGTTTTAGTAAACGCAAAGGATATCAAAGTAACAGGTAAAAAAACTGAAGATAAAATCTACTATAGACATAGTGGTTACCCTGGAGGAATAAAGCAGATTTCCTTTAAAGACCAACTTGCCAAAGATCCAGAGAAGATAATTAGAGATTCAGTTAAAGGAATGTTGCCTAAAAATAGGTTGAATCGACAGATTATCAAGAAACTTAAAGTCTACAGCGATGAGAATCATCCGCATGAGGCACAAAATCCAAAGGAACTTAAATAATGAGCACAATTTCAGGAAGACGTAAAGAAGCAACTGCAGTAGTCAAGCTATCTAAAGGAAAAGGCATAGTTACAGTTAATAAAAAGAGTATTGACGATTACTTTGGCAGAGATGTTGCCAAAATGATAATTAGACAGCCTCTTGTCTTAACAAAACTAGAAGCAAATTATGATATCGATGTTAAAGTCAATGGTGGTGGTTCTTTTGGTCAAGCTGGAGCGATTAGATTAGCAATTTCAAAAGCATTAGTTGCAGAAAATCCTGATTTAAGAGCAGACCTAAAGAAAGCAGGTTACCTAACAAGGGACTCAAGAGTTAAAGAAAGAAAGAAAGTTGGCTTGAAAAAGGCGAGAAAGAGCCCACAATTTTCTAAGAGATAAAAATATATTAATGTCTGAAAAAGTAGACCCAAAGAGACGTAAAGCTCTTCTCATAACTTCTGGTGTTATGGGAGCTGTTACCGTTGCAGGTTTCGCCGTTCCTTTCTTGAGTGCATGGAATCCAAGTGAAAAAGCAAAAGCAATGGGAGCGTCTGTGAAGTTTGATCTAACAAAACTCGATGCAGGTGCAATGGCAGTTGTAGAGTGGAGACGAACACCTATCTTTATTGTTCATCAAACTGAACAAGCTAAGCAAAATTTACCAAAACTTAACGAAAAGATGGTAGATCCAGCTCTTGAAGAAGGTTTACTGCGTTCATCTAACGATAAATTTTCTGTTCTTAAAGGCGTATGTACTCATCTATCTTGTGCACCTAAATATTACCCAGAAATAGAGCCTAAAGCTTGGGATCAAGAGTGGCTTGGTGGTTTCTTTTGTCCATGCCATGGTTCTAAGTTTGACTTAGCTGGCAGAGTTTATAAGGGTGTTCCTGCACCAGTTAACCTTGAAGTACCTCCGCATACTTTTGAAGGAGATACATTAATTATAGGAGACGCTGTTTAATAATGAGTGACAAAAAAAATTCGTTTATGAGCTGGCTAGATAGAAGACTACCAGTTACTGAAAATTTAGAAAGACATTTAACAAAACATCCTGTTCCAAAAAAAGTAAATTTCTTTTACATCTTTGGCGCATTGTTAATGGTTGTATTTATGGTTCAGGTAGTAACTGGAATATGGCTAATGATGTTTTATACGAACACAGAGGAGGGAGCTTTTGCTAGTGTTGAGTACATCATGCGTGATGTTGATTACGGCTGGTTAATGAGATACATGCATAGCACTGGAGCAAGTGCCTTCTTCCTACTAATGTATTTTCATATGTTTAGGGGCTTATTGTATGGCTCTTACCAAAAACCTAAAGAACTAGTTTGGTTGTTTGGTTGTTTTCTATTGTTCTTATTAATGGCAGAGGGTTTCCTAGGATATGTTCTTCCATGGGGGCAAATGTCATATTGGGCTGCAAATGTCATTTTGTCACTTTTTGGAGCTATACCTTTCATTGGTCCTGATTTGCAGGTTTGGATTCAAGGGGATTATGTTTTATCCGGAATAACACTATCAAGGTTTTTTGCCTTACACGTTGTTGTAGTGCCACTTCTGATGATAGCACTCGTTGTGTTTCACATTTTCGCACTTCATGAAGTAGGTGCAGGTAATCCAGAAGGAGTTGATATTGAAAAGCATAGAGATGAGAAAGGAATGCCCTTAGATGGAGCACCATTTCACCCATACAAAACATTTAGTGCATTACCTGCAATAGGTATATTTTTTATAGTTTTCTTTGCAATAGTTTTCTTTGCTCCAACTGGAGGTGGATACTTCATCGAAAAACCTAATTTTGAAGAAGCAGATTTTTTGAAAACACCTGAACATATTGCACCTGTCTGGTATTACGCACCTTTTTATTC
>CEOV01015128.1_pt1 | contig 14259 bp, 10 predicted proteins | sample 530631 | NCBI WGS metagenome assembly CEOV01 (sample SAMEA2620756, study PRJEB7988) | marine metagenome | isolation source: saline water (ENVO:00002010), including
AAGTTTTTTACCATTTCAAAAGAACGTCTCAAACCTTCTGCATACATCGGATAGCGGAAATCTGTTCGTTCTTCCCAAGGTCTAATTAATGGATCAATTTCAACTGTTGTAGGCATAAATGGCGTCGCTAAAAGGTGAGTATAGTAATTTACTCCAATAAAATCACTACTACCTTTTAGCCCTGGTATTTTACTTGAAAATAATGAGGAGGGGGCCCTAAATTTCCCTGTCTTTAATCCTCTTAACCAACACTTATTGAACATCTCATCAAGTATTTTAGATTGTATCCAATGAAGTAAATTCCATCTACGGTATGGGTCAAAGATATTGATATTTTTCACCAATCCAATATTTGCTTGTTCTCCTCCTTTCATCTTTTTCAATGCCCTATAACATCTTGCGTGTGCAATCATCAGATTCCTAGAAACTGCTCTAGTTTTTTTGAAAGAGCGGACTCCTGGGGGAAATTCGCCGAGCACATATCCCATCGCTGTGAAAACTGTGGGTTCATTTATTGTACACCACCATTTCACACGCTGTCCTAATTTAGAAAACACTTTTTCACAAAAAGTAATCCAGTAATTAATATTTGATTCTACTTCAAAACCGCCTTTTTCTTGAAACCAAATCGGATGAGAAAAATGATGTAATGTAATCATTGGCTCGATATTTCTTGATATCAAATCTTCAACCATCTGTGAATATTGTTCTAATGACTCATCACTCCATTCTTCTTCTTTTGGTTGGATTCTACTCCACTCTATTGAAAATCTATAATGCCCTGCGCCTAAATTTTCAATTAAATCAAAATCAGATTTCCATCGATTCCAATGATCACAAGCAATTCCGCTCAATTCTAATTTTTTATTAGATTCAAATTCTGACCAATTGTTTTTATTATTCCCTTCAATTTGATGCGATGCTGTTGCAACCCCCCACATAAATTCAGATGGGAATTCTAATTTTTCTAAATTAATACTTTCCCAATTGAGATGTTTCTCTGGAAAATTCCAACGTAAAATTACAATAAGTATACAATAAATGGATATAAGTATCAACGCAAAAATCCACCACTGCATGCACGTTGCTATACGACTTTTTTGATAATACCTGTTACTTTTATCGTATTTTCTATATAGAATCAGATGAGAAAAATGATTAGTTAAATTCAATTGGAATTAAATGTGTGGAAAAAATATGCTGCTGAATTCTTCGGTACATTCCTAATGGTTTGTTTAGGAACCGGAAGTATTGCTTTAGGGTGGAATCATTTAGCAGTAAGTATTACTTTTGGTACCTCTGTATTCTTAGCAATAATGATTTTTCAACCAATTTCTGGAGCACATATTAATCCTGCTGTTTCAATTGCATTTGCTGTAAATGGAGACCTTGAAAAAAAGCTTCTGCCTGGATATATTCTTGCTCAAATTTCTGGAGGTTTGATTGCTGCATTAATTACAACTAGTGGGGCTACAGTTCCTAACGAAGAATATCACATTTCTTTCCTTATTGAAATAATTATTACTCTACTACTAATGTACTCTATTCATGTTCTTGTGAGGAAGAAGGTGAATCTCTTTACATTAGCATTAGGTGTCGGATTAACGGTAGGAGTCTTGTCATACTTTTTTGGTGGTTTTACAGGATCTAGTATGAATCCCGCTAGAAGTATTGGTCCAAACTTAGTAACTGATAGTGGCTATTTAATTTTGTATATTTTTGCACCAATTATTGGTGCTATACTATCTAATTTTATCCCTTCAAATAATAAAAAATTATGAAAAAGTGGATTATATTCCCCAATATGTATTTCCTTGAGTTGTACGATCTTTAAGACTACGTACAATAGTTGAGGTCATCCATAAAATTACTATCCAAAAGAATGGAATGTAAAATTCTGGTAAAATCGATGTTGCTTCGAATGCATAATCAACATCTGTAAATGCTTCTGTAAGAATTGTTAATGCAGCATCTGTCCATGAATAAACCACCATTGCGAATGCAGAAATAACAATCATACGGCCTGAAAAAGACCCTCGTTTCAATCTTAATAATAGTAAGCCGCCAATCAATAATAAAAAGGTAATCATAATCCAAGTTAATGATGAATGGAACACATCAAGTGCCAACGGAATTGTGAAGGTTCCTTGATTACTATCAACATATTGATTCCATCCAGAAACAATTGCTAAAATACCAGTAAATACGCCTCCAAGCCAAAAAATACTGGAAAACATCGCAGCATCTACATTTTCTCTCATATCGCCCATTACTCTGGCAACAGTATCATCAACACCAAGTCCTTTTGCAAGAATATAGCCACCCAATAGAAATGGCATAGCACCGATTAGAACGCCTCCGCCGGGTATCATTATTCCCAAACCAAGTATTATGAGGAAAATTGACAAAGGTACTAACATTTTTGCTCTCCACTTCGGATCCTCTAATGCTTTTGCAATGATGTAATAAGTACCTTCAATACCTTTGGATTGTTTAACTATAATTTTTTGAATATGCTCTACCATTACTTGACTTTGAATTATAGGTAAAACGGATTCGTCTTCAGCCCCATCTGTAACTAATATCGCTCTATCTGGTTGAAATTCTTTGATGACTTCTTCTAATTGGCTTGTAATAATTCTATCACTACGTAATCCTACTTTTTCATCACCTGTAAGAATTGCAACTTCTACTTGCTCTGAATCTTCAGAAGTATCAATCAACATATCGTGTTTATTTAATGCTCCTAAAATTGCATTAGTATCACTTTCTTCAGGATCTGCAATTCCAAGTTTAAGTGCTGCAGTTAAAACGCTTTTTCTACCAATTACTGGTCCTCTTATAGCTGCCTTAGTTCCAAGGTCATTATCCCTGTCGATTGTTAAAACTAATGTCCTCTTAACCATAGCGTTTCAAGCCTCCGTAATCGCTCTGATTAAAAGATATCACGGTTTAATGTTAGAATTAATATTAGTTTTCTTTCTTAATCTCCATTTTTTTACCTTTCCATCCTTGTTTAACCGCAACATATTGAACAGGATTTTTTAACCATTCTTTATCGCAAAGTGAGTCGTCTCCGAATTCAACAGCACAATTTGCTCCTAATTTCATTTTTTCACAACTTGTGGGAGTATAATCCATTTCATATATTTGAGAAATTTGATATGAGGTTATTGATTCACTAAAATCCGGAGCGTTATGGAAAAATGCTACTGCATCCTTCTGTGGTAAAGCTAATTTGGAAGCCATTGACGCAAGAAAAAATCTACCAGTATGATTTACATTCACGCCTCTTGATAATTCTGTAATCGCTTTATGCATGCATGGCGGCCAATCTTCTTGATCAACCATACTTAATTCTAATTCTCTTTTCTTAAAATTCCCAAGAGCTTCTGTAATCATTTTTACATAATTTTCTAAACCGGGTATCTTTTCTTCACCTAATTTATCTATTTGTTCTCTAACTTCTCTTTGAATTTCAACTTTTATTTTCTCTCTTAGCAACCTAGATAATTGTGCATCACTGCAATAATTTTCTTCATCTGAAAGGGTCACCCATCCTCGTTCAATTTCATGATTTGCTAAACGCCACCTAGAACCAGAAATATTGGAACAAAGCTCAATAAAATCAATTAAACCGATTTTCCAGACGCCTCTTTTATACCCAAACATGCGTATTCCTTTTCCATCCCAAATTTTTGTTCGATAAAGTTCATTTTTTTCATGAGATACTTTTTCAAGATATGTCCTAGCAATTATTCCAAGTTTTTCCCCTTCAACTGAAAGCCTTTTCTCTGCTAATTCGGCTTCTGCTTGTGCCCATCGAGATACTAAAATTTCATCTGCTGCTGAACAGATAATAAGTTTGGCAAATAAATAAGAGTAGGCTTCCATTAATTGTCCGTTCCTAGTATAAATATCAATTTCAGATTCCATATCAACTCCTTTTGAATGTGTAATCATTTCAATTAATCTTAATTTACCACGTTTACGTGCTGGTTCCATAAATGGATCTTCAATTAACATCTCTAATGTGATGTTTTCTTCTTTACTCAATCTGCTCAACCACTCTTTTGCCTGGGGTAAAAATGGGTATCTAGCCAAAAGATGGTTTTCTCCGACCTCTGGTGGCTCTAATGGTATGGGCACAACATTAGTTAAATGATTATGGTTATTGAACTATAACCTCTGTGGATGTAATAGTGCAACCATCAAACATCACCCCCGTTTGTATAGAATACCAACAAAAAATACGTGATTATTTTAATTGGAAAATTGAAGATGATGAGTATGTATTAACTTGGTTAAATCAAAATATTCCAAATTTTCATCCAATGTGGAGTTTAGAAAATCGTGATAAAAACCTGCATGATTTATCATTAAAACTCGGATTAATATCAAATGAAAAATTTGTAGTTTTAGGAGCAAATATTACTGAAAATGAAACCTTAGAATTATCTGAGAATGATGCTTTAATAATTGCTGATGGAGCAGTAGGTTCAATAATTGAGTTTAATGAAAAATTAATAAAAAACATAATTTGTATTGTTTCAGATGGAGATGGATTGCCTTATATTTCAAATAAAAAAATAGAAAATATTCCTATTATACTACATGCCCATGGTCACGCTAAAAATAATCTAAATCATATTTTGAATATTTGGTCAAAGTGGGAAAATCCCCCCAAAATTATAATTTCACATCAAATATCTAATGATGTAAAAGGCGCTGTTAATTTTGGAGGATTTAGTGACGGCGATAGGGCCGTATGTATGTTACATGCATTTGGAATTAAAAAAGAAAATATTAGATTAAAAGGATTTAATGTCAATAATTTAGGGCATTGGTCCGGTTTAACTAATTCGACAATTAAACAAGAAAAGTTGAAGTGGATGCAGGAAATTTTGGAGGTTTTAGGGTATGACATCTAATTCTGATACTAATAATGCAAAGAGGGAGAAGTCCAAAGATAATTCAAAATTTAGATTGTTATTCATGCTGGTTCTATGGCTTTCAATAAATTTAATTTGGTTAACTTTACACCAACAACCATCATTAAATCAAGTTTATAATCCTGAGACTAAATTTAATCATAATCATACTGTAGAAGTTCCTGATATTCTTTCTACAGGTAAAAAAGTACCTTTTACTGTTTACTGTAACTATGTATTTTCTGATGAAGCAGAAATATCTACAATAAATACAAATGATTCTGTATCTTTAACATTATTCCATGATGCCAATATTCTATACAAATGGAATGGAACGATTGGAGATGATTGCCAAACATGGTCTACTGAATTGAATCCCGGTGAATACCGACTCCAAACATCAATTGATATTAATCCAAGAATGATTGATGGAACCTTAGAATATGATCTCACTATATTTCTTAATTTTGCAATTGAAGGATTTGTAATTGCCAATATATTGGGACTTTTCCTCACACTAAGTGAAATTATTCCAAAAAATAATAAAAAGAAAAGTAAACAAAAAGATAAAGGAAAATGGAAACCAAAAGCTTGGGATATTGGTGAAGCTACAAAAGAGGTTGAAGTCGGATTAATCTCTACAAATAATGATGAGGAAACAATTATCTCTGATGATATTGCTGAACAAAGGAAAAGGTATGAAAATGAGATAAATAAAGACTCAAAAGAGTTATTACAGGACTTTGAAGTTCCATCAAAGGTAGAATCTAAAGAAATGGGAGAAGGAGATGAAACATCTCTTAAAGGAAAATTGAAAGCTGATGAACGTATTCAACGTGTTTCAGATATTTATGATCTTATGGAAGAAAAATAATTCACTATTCGTTATTTTCACCAATCAAAATACTTTGTTCAGCAACTCTTCCTAATGCTTCTGATCTTCTAGCCCTTCCGACTAAGTATACTACTCCAAGAAGGCTTGATGTCAACACGAATACTCCAAGAGGTAATGCCCATACAGAAAGTACTTCAGCGGCAACATCAATAATTGGATTGTTTGAATTTAGATCGCCAACGGATTTGATATTATCATCTTCTGATTTTTCAATAATCTCGTTATTTGGATCTAAAATAATAACAACATCGTGAGAACCTGCTTCTATTGGATATTGCAAAGTAATTTGAACTTCTAAAGGAATACCATCATCACCTGGTTCACGTATAGCCCCAATTACCTGTCTGAAAACAATATTTTCTTCATCACAACCATTTTCTTCAATATCCTTAACTGATTGATCCTGGCACATTATTACTTCTACATTATCTGCTTGAGCGTTTCCATCATTAGTAATTTTAATTGAAATAGGAATTGTGTCTCCGACAGAACCTTCATTAGAAGATGGTGAATTTACCTCAACGAGATTCAGATTAGGCGCCCTTAATCTTAACAAAATAATCTGTTCATTTGTATCTGCAGCTGAATCTGCCCATGTTGGAGTTTCATCATAATCTCCTCCTTCTAAAGAAGATCCTGCGGGTGTTGTCACCTTAAGGCCTAAACTACGATCTGTTAACGTAGCATCTGGCCCAACATCAATACTAGCTACTAATGTAATCACTTCATATGCTTCCATAGAGGGAATCATCCAAACTTCGCCGTTATTAACAAAATAACAGCGTCCTTTTTCTGTAGCTTCTGCTACAACATTCACTTCAATACAATCTTTTTGAGTCGTAACCTCTGTTCCAAAATTTTCTAGTTCGGACCACCTAATAGCCCATGAATTTAGAGCATTCCATCCTGGTTCTTCATCCCATTTATCTCCATCTTCAGTATGTATATTCAAAAATACATCATCTACAACATTTCCATTATTAGTTACATTCACAATATATTGTACTGTTCGGCCCGGAGTTGCAATTTTAATTGCATTTTCAACTAATTCATCAATAGTAATTTGCATATCATGAAATTCTCTAACGTTGATAATTACTGTTATCAATTCTCTTAAATGTGTCTTTTCGTTATCTAATTCTCCTTGATATGCTTCTTCACTGAATAATCCTATTTCCATTATGTATTGTCCTGCTTCAACCTGATCTGGAATATTGACAGCAATTTCTAAATCTTGTAAATCTCCTCTTTGTAATCCGTTTTCTGTTGGATATAATGAATTAGAGTCTCTTGGAATATATATATCCCATAATTGATTTACATCCGTTGAATTTTTCATAGATAATAGTCTTACATCATAACGATCAGGCGTATTTCCATCATTTAAAACGGCCATTGGTAATAATAATGTTTCACCTGGATCTACTTCGAAATTCGTCACATTTACTGTTGATTCTAAATCATAAATTGAGTTGATTCTCGTAGATAATATTACGGAATCTGAAACCCGTGGGAATCCTTCTAAATGCGCTTTAATTGTAATTGAAGGCCCAAGTCCTGCTGATGCAAAATCAAAATTCGAAGGGGCACAGATTTCAACAACGATGTGTTCTGGACGATCTACAGTCCATGGACGAGGGGTTGATAATTCCACATCATTTCCTAATGGTGCATTAAATTCCTCGAAATCTACGTTTACTTGCCAATTATTTTCGGCCCATTCAACTGGATCTGCTCCCTCGGGCATTTCTTCTGGTGCATCTGGTAGAGTAAATACTAATTTTCCATCTTGATAATTTTTAGATACTTCAATTTTATATCTCGCACATTCTCCTGGATCTACAGATTTACTAGTTTCCTCAGGATTAAGATCAATATTCCCAGTAGTTCTTAATTCTACGAATATTTTCAAAACTAATGTATCCCAATTTCCACGATTAGGGCTCAACCTGAGAGGATCTTCTCCTGTGGACCAACCATGCAAATTAATTGCTTCATCTGTTGGATTTTGAGATGCTGGAATACTAATACTCAATGATTCTGTAACTGATTGTTGTGGATCTAATGACACATTTAGTGGGAAAGTAACACCCCAACCGAATGGAAGATTCCAAGCTGCGCCCCCTTCAATAGTTTGAGGGTCATAAAAAGCGAAAGTGTCAAACACATTACCTGTATTTGTGATGGTAATAGAGAATTTTGCAGTTTTGCCTTGTTCTACTTCAACCAGTGAGTGGCTTGCATCAAGATCGATTCCATATTCAATATCCATCAAGGTTATCGTCAGTCGAGATGAGCGTATAGCCGGATCTTTTACAGATGTCGCAACAACCGAAATATTAGCAAATTCGTCCTGTAAACCAGCTGCTTGGTAGATATTAGGTGCTCTAACTCTCATATATACATCTACAGATTCTCCTCCTGCAAGATATATGTTAGTATCATCAAATATTGCGGTATTATTACTTGAGAAATATAGTGTTGCTGACCAATCTAAGGGTACTCCTTCCATTGTCAATGTGTAAGAATCTGCGACAATTTCTGAAGGGCCTGGAGTTGAATTATTTACAGTTAAATTATACATTGTTTGTTCGCCTGGTTCTATTTCATGGAAATAAGTCTCTCCTGGCTGGAACGTAACATCTACAATTCCTGTAAGTACATGTGAGTAGCATAATGTGTAAATGTAACTATTACTTTTTTCATTACATGTATTAGTATCTGTCCAGACTAAATGTGCTCCGTTTCCTAAGTCATTTGCAAAACCTGGGGGTGTTCCCTGATCTGGAGTTCTTCCAGAATTAGGTCCTAATTTGTCCGAATTCCAAGAAGTTAGTTCCGCTATTTCCCAAGGATCTAATACTAATTCTCCTGCACCAGTTTCGTCAGTTGCATTTAATCTTGTATACTGGATTTCTTCGCCCGCGGATAAATTATCATTATCTAACCAAGCAAGATGAACATTGTCGAGTTTATCTACAATAATAGCTGGATGAGTACTTGAAGGTGCCCAGGGTCTAGCTTGTGACGCTTCTCCTAAGTCTGAAACTCTAGTATCGTCTATTTTCTTAATTTGATATGTAGAGAGTCCTTCTGGTACACCATCCCAATCTCCTGCTCCTCGCATCCTTAATTTTGAATAATAGATTTCATAATTATCATCCTTCTTGAAACCATAATCTCGAGTATCCATCCAAGTGACATGTGCATTTTGTTGGCTATCAAATGAAATTGAAGGGTGTAGTGAAAATGCATCATCTATTGAAATTCTAGTATCGTTAACTACTACTAAATGTCCTTCTTCTCCCCTACCTAAATCTTCTGTATAACGTCCACCTGATGCTTCCGTTGCTGAATCACCAACTTGCCAATTTGGATCCATATTATTGTTTATCTTACCCCATGGGTCCAAAACTGTAGTATATATTTCTCGACTATTATTCGTAGCAACAAATACCAATGCATCAATCAATAATTGCATTTGATTTCCAGTGTTTGAAGCAGGGAAATCGTAAACTGCTCCACCTGCATCTGTTGTTCTAACAGACGTTCCCGGACATGCCCCTATTGAAGTATCACTTGTATCCGAATCTGGACAAAAAGATAGATCTTGGAATCTATCTTTAGTGTTTCCCCATCCATCACCAACTAAACCAACTGGAATAATTCCGGCATTTACGCACGAATCATGCGCCTCATTAATTGTGGTTGTATACTGTGCATCACTACCTTCATCTCCATTAAATGGTCCTTCATCACTAACAGGCATTACTATTTTTGTAGCATTAGGATTCCATTTATGATCATCTGATGTTGGTGGGTTTCCTGGAATATTTCCATTATTATCTCTCCATGATAAGCAAGCCCAAGTTGTTCCAGGCCCCCAATCTTCACCTTCTCCTGTGATGTATGTTCCACCATTGTAAATAGCATCATTTACCCAACGAATTCCTCCACTATCTTCGCCATCTGCGCCACCTAGGTGAGTACTTCTAGGACCTGCCCCATTTTTGTAATGAGGTGCACAATTACCAGATTGCATAGCGCTGGGTGCTCCCCATGAAGTATAAAGGCCATAAATTGTTTCAAAAACGGTCATATTTGCTTTTTCTAACATCGGTTTAATACCTTCGAAAGCTCCTCCTCCGATATTGCCACCATAGATAACAGAACAGACATCTGCCCATTCATTACTCATTGAGCCTGAAGTATCGATTAAAAATACTAATTCCACTTTTCCTCCTCTAGTATCATCCCAGACAATCTGAACTTTGTCTTGAGCGTCTACAGCAATATCTGGATGACCTTTATGTCCAATAATTGGAGTAATCAAAGTATCATCAATTTTTGTTACGGCTTGATTAACGGGAAAATCTGGAAGTAACATCGAATAGTAAATTTGAGGTTGTGAATAAAATTTGTCTAGTTCGTCCCAAGAGTCTTCCCAAGTGATATGAACACCACCTAGTGAATCTACAGCAATTGCCGGCCAATCTCTATTCTTACTTTTTTGTACTACGACAGTGTCATCAATAGCGCTAATTACCGTATCAAGGGCACTGTCTCCATCTTGATCGTCCCTAGAAGGATCAAGTGCGGTATACATAATTGCTGGAGATGAACCTGCTTTATCGGCCCATACAATGTGAACAAAATCATTATTATCAATTGCGATATCTGGATGCCAAGATTTTACCTGTCCTGCGTTAGAAATTCTAGTAGAGTCGATCAATATATTTCCCCTAGCATCAAATAATTTGTAAAATAAATGATTTGTATTTTCTGACCATACTATATGCACATTACCTTCAGAATCTGAAGCCACCGTTGGCATACGTAAATTAACCGCTGAATCATCTACAACTTCAATTGCTTCAGAAATAACAACTGAGCCTGCTGAGGCTGTTGGAATCCCCATTGCAGTAACTGTTGATAAAACCATTATTAAAACCAAAAAAACGCTACGTAATTTTTCACTCATACAAACACCAAGACCTTAGTATCAGCATCAATAAAAAATCATCATACTTAATTGCAACCGTTTCAGGTCAGTATTAAATTTCAATAATTACCTCAAAACTGAAACGATTAAGACGATTCCCCCTTAATTGTGCGAGACGACGATAAATTGTTGATTAGAGCGGAAAACCTCACTATAAACAGGGGTTCTCAAAGAATAATTAATGATTTAAATCTAGAATTAACTCAAGGAGAAATCATAGTATTAAGTGGAGAAAATGGATGTGGAAAATCTACTTTAATTGAATCGCTTGCTAACTTGATTAATCCAGAAAAAGGTAGTTTAACCCATACTAACCCAAGATTTGGATTAACATTACAACAAAACGGAATAAATGGTGATGAATTAGTTAGTGAAAGAATCTCTTATGCAATGATGGTTGCTAACGGAGATCCTGAAGATATGGACAAGATCTTGGAGCATTGGAATATTCTGCATAGAAAATCAGACCAGATTGCACAACTCTCTTTTGGAATTAAAAGGAGAGTGTCTGTAATTCAAGGTTTAATGCCCGCATATTGTTCAAATACGCCAACATTTTGTTTACTAGATGAGCCAACTGAAGGTTTAGATAAAAATTCTGTAAAATTATTAGCAAATGATTTAGTCTCGTTATCAAAAAAAGGTCATGGATTTATTATTGCAACTCATGATAGTAGGCTCCAAAAAATTGCAACAAAAATATATGAAATGGAAGATAATGAAATAAATTTAAGGATAATAGAAAATAAAGACTTGGAAGAAAGTACACTTCCACAAATTAATCAAAAAGAGGCAGATATTAATTTTGCTAAATCTGTTTGGTCAAAAAATATAAGCAAACGTACAAAATTACCTTTACTGAATAGAGGGTTTCCTTTATTTGTAAGTTTGTTAATCATTACAGCCTTAATTACTGGACTAAAAACTGATTTGATTCCGTCACATCTAGCTGGTGCAATGATATTATTACCTAGTTTTTTAGCAGCATTAACGAAACCAGCCGAATTAAAATATTTCAAAGAAGAAAGATGTGGAGATTGGTGGAAAGCTATGATTGCTGGACCAACTTTACCAAAGATTACAATTATAGAAATTATCCTAATACTTTTTGCACCTTTAATTTCTTCGTATTTAATTACAAATGATTTCCCGGATTATGATGGATTTGTGATTCTTATTATTTGCTCAATTACAATGGTTTTGGTGATGTATGCTAACAATGCTATCTATTCTCTTGCCGAAAACTTGCCAAGGAAAAATGCAACATATATCCCTCTACTAACTTTAATACTAATCTGGCCATACATAATAAGTAGTGATATCTTATTGAATAGTGTATTAAATGAAGTTATTAATGAAATTATAATTATAATTATCATTCCTTGTGTAATTTTTCTCATATTACCAACACTGTCAAGAAAGTGAACTCTTAGGGTTGCATTAATGGCTAATTCTAAACTAGGGATTTCTCTTCTGATGAGTGGTTTAGGAATTGTAGGAGCAGGATTATTACTTGGATTATTCTATGCACCAAGTGTTTCTTCTAATGAATGGAATGCACCCGAGGCTTATCGAATTATTTTTTGGCATGTTCCTACCGCATGGACTAGTTTTCTAACGTTTGGAATGTTATTTATTGGTTCACTACTTTGGATGTGGAAAAGAAAAGAATGGGCTTGGCAATTAAGTGGAATTGCTGCAGAATTATCACTATTATACGGATTGTGTGTAGTTATTTCTGGTCCAGTTTGGGGCATGGCAGAGTGGGGAACACCTTGGGATTGGGGGGATGTAAGATTGAATACATATGCAGTACTATCGGGACTAGCACTATACTTGGTGATGTCTAGGAGAAATCAACCCGATACTCCTGAATATAGGGATGTTTATTCGGGAATTGGATTATTTGGATTCTTATTAGTTCCTTTAACTTATTTTGCTACAATTATTTGGCAAGTGAGGCACCCTGCACCCATCGTAGGTCCTGCTTCCGAACCAGAATCTGTGGATCCAATAATCTATCAAATTTGGTTACTCTGTTTTTTCGGATTTATTTTATTGATGATTGGTCAAGCAATTATAAGTTCTAAAATCTATTCAAGTGAAAAGAGACTTGAAGAATTACAAACAATCATAGATAAGAAAAAAGAGGGCGATATCAGTGGCCAATGATATGATTTTTCTGGGCATAGCATATACTGCTATGATTGGTTTAATTGGGTGGTTTACCTGGCAACTATACTCAAGATTAAATCAAGTAAATAAGCGGCTTAATGCAGTTGAGGAATTATTTAAAGAAGATTCTTAAACCCAATCGCTGGGGTCAAATCCTGAACCGAAACCGCCTGATTCATCACCTTCAATAATATTATCTCGTGAATCTTTAGTTGATTTACCCTGTTTTTTTATTTCGCCTTTTTTGCCCCAATCATCAACTGGACCTGGTTCCCTAGTTCCAGGGCCAAATTGAAATTTAATTTCATGAATAATACTAAGTTTTGCTAACCATAGTCTACGCAATGATTGCATTAATTCGTTCTGTGAAAGGCCGTCTATCCAAATCGGTTCACTTACGTTGAATGCTTGTAATGGCCCCATCCCTCTAACTCCGTTTTCATGGCCTAAATGAACTACCCAATCAATTCCAGTTTGAGTTAATGTCATTCTAATTCGATGAAGCCAACTAACCCAAGCTCTTTTATCTGCAAGTTTCATTTTTTTCATATTTTTTTGTTGTCCACCATCTACGCGAGTACCACTACTTATTGCAATTAAATTTCTATTTTTAGGCATTGAGATATTGAAAGTATGTCCTGTTGGACCCGGAGGAAATTTGAACAACATATGAAAATGTGCCTTTTCATTTTCATGAATTTGTAATTCAATTGATTCGGAAGCAAACCAATTTTTAATCTCTTCTTCAACCTCAGAAGGCCCCATATAACCTTGGGTACCGATGATTAGTTATGACCGCTTTGTTACATTAAATCTTTAACTTTAGAATTTAATGTTTTTAGTAATCTATCTAATTTAGTAAATGTCTGATGTTTATTTAATTTATTTATTCTATTTTCCCACATAAAATCATTTAATGAATCTAAACAAAATGTGAGACTTATTTTATTTATCAACCAAAATAATGGATACATCAAGCTCCAAATGATGATATAAAATGGAACCGATTGAATTAATGTAATTTGTTGCCAACCCATTATTGCGGGTCTAACCTCAAATATTGATGCTAGTAAAAATACGGAAATTGCGCTCATTAATGACCAATACACGAAGGGCGTTAAAATGAAACCTACAAAGTGTATTGATGTTCGGGCATCTTCTCCTTCATCTGTAATATTTCCCAAATAATTACATAAAATTAATATCAAACCTGATGATAAAAATAGAAATGGTAGAAGAAATATACCTAATAAAAT
>CEOV01064538.1_pt1 | contig 14111 bp, 18 predicted proteins | sample 530631 | NCBI WGS metagenome assembly CEOV01 (sample SAMEA2620756, study PRJEB7988) | marine metagenome | isolation source: saline water (ENVO:00002010), including
GCAATCGTAGTATTGGACTGGATAGTTGCAGTCAGAGTTTGTGTTAGCTTCTGGGGCGTAGTTACATGCAGCCTCATCAGTGCATCCATATATATAAGGTATACATCCATCTCCACAGAAAGGAGTAAAATGATACACCGTCCAATTTGGGCCTGTAAACGGCTGTAGAGCTCCCTGACCATTATTTATGAATGGATTGCTACCCTCAGAGAGTAAGGTGTCTCCAGCTTCATTAAGAACATACACTGAGTTATGTAGTGTTTGGAAAGCAAGCTCTTGAGACGATTGCTGTTGATTACCAGCTTGGAAATAATATATATCAACCTCTTCGTCAGAGTCTAAAGTTATATTCCATGATTGAGAAAACTCACCAGGCCCCACAGTAAACATCCACTGCTGTTCACCTTGCACCATGCCTATAGTAGAGTTACCCCAACCGTCAGCTGCGTCATCTTCAAGAATAATCTGTATACTGCATGGACCTACAAGGTCTGCTATTGTTGCAGTGCTATCATAGTTTAATGCTTCTGGATTTGTACACCCCCAAGTGTGTAAAGTTTCGCAAGTGTCTGGAAGCGTAGCTTCTGGATTGTAGTCTACATAATCATCATCCATGCACCCGTAAATTGGCGGTGCTGGCGGACAAGGTTCAGTAAATATAGCTCCAGAATACATTGTATTACCATCATCAAATGTAGTAAACGCTAGATCTTCTAACTCCCATAATACACTGTCGCAAGCAGTGATGACACAAGCTCCATCCTGACCGCCTGAGGCATAACCGTTTAGTCCGTCACCAAACTCGTCCACTAATATCAACTCAAACCCAAGACTGACACAGAAGTTATAAGTGTAAGTAACAAGCTGATCGCCAAAGTCAAACTCACCAGGTATTACCTGATCGTAAAACTGACCAGTAGCTATATCTACTAATGTAAATCCAGTTTCTCCAGGCCATGTATCTAATGTAAGATCCATAGATACTAATGTTTCCGCTGAGTCACATTCAAATACGTTGCAGCTACCGTTATCAATATTAGCCCATGGATTGTAGTTGTTTGCAACAGGATCTGTACATCCAGGAAGAGGCGGTATACACGGGGTTAACGTAAAGGGTATGGTGTCTGTAGCAGAATTAAAGTCGTACACAGCTGTATCTAAACCACATGTGTTGCTTATTCCATACCACCCTTCTCCAAACTGACAACATATACCATCGCCAAAAGCGTCCATCATAACAAATTCATAATCGCCTGATGGTAAAAAGACCATATGGTTTTGAAAGGTATTGTTTTGATACGGAGGGCTTACTGCCACAACATCATCACCCTCAAGGATTTGCCATGAAGTTTCACCACCATAATTATCTGTCTGTACTGCTACATCTAACCAGCTTCCTTGAGCAAGCAATAAAGAAGGTAAGAAAAATAAAGTTAAAATAAATCCTCTCATATTGAAATATTTACGATTGGGTTAGCCTGTAGCTGAAACGAAATTGTCTGCGTTGAAAGCATGACAAAAGACACGCTAGGGTTATTCGGTATAGAAAATGATGTTGTCATTACAGAAGCTTGTCGGTCACGTCTTGGTTAACAATAAACAATCCTTTTAACCATGTCTGTTCTGTTACAGCTCCTACAGAGTCAGTGCCTGAAGCTTGAAGGTCATACACATACTCACCTTCAGGTACAGGATCTGTAAACTCTCCTAACCCCTTGATAACAAGCTCACCTGTGGTAGAAGTGGCAGTTACTGCAAGACCTCCTGGCTGTGTTCCAGCTTGACTTAAAACAACATTATTTCTATTTACCCTAGAGTCAGAAGTTCTAACATCCATGTTAAATGTGTATGCGGTTAAATCTACTGCTGTTCCAGAAGAATCTGTAACATTAACTGTTAAGTTAAAGCTATCTCCTCTGCGGATAGTTATATCAAGCTGCTGAGCTATATCAAAATTTGCTTTATTAGCCATTATTCAAGTTCTTTTAACGGTTTTACTAAGGCAGCTAAAGGTTCAATCATTTGACCTCTCTCACCTTTTCTTTGAGCCATAAGTTTTGATTGCTGAACGGCTTGCTTTTTTACTCTTTCGTCTTTTCTATCTTCTTTTAAAACCTCAATCTTTTCTTTAAACTCCTGATCGTCTGTTTTAAATCCTAACGTAGCCTGAGCTTTAATCATCTCTATTTCTTTTCTATACTCATGCATCACCTTACCTACCTCTAATTCAGCCATAGCTTTAGCTTGGATTTTTTGGAGCTCAACTTGTCCTTCAGCTTGTAGCTTTTGAGCCTCTGCTTGCGCTTGAGCTTGCTGTAATTGCATAGCAGCCTGTTGCTGCTGTTGTTGCATTTGCATTTGCTGTTGTTGTTGAGCAGCCATTCTTTTCTTTCTTCTAATTATAAGAAGTCTTTGAGCTTGGCTAACATCTTTCAGTTCTCTAATCGCTAAAACGTCTTCGAGGTCTAACTCCTTTTGACCTAGAGAAACCTGAAGCATCTGTTCTAAAGCCATTTTATCTTGAGTCTCCATCTCTTTAACAACCTTTACACCAAAGTTATACATTGATAACTCTCCAAAAGAGGTTAAAACATTCATGTTTTCCTCACCTATCGCATTAGAATAAGACTTATACACTGCAGATTCTCTTGGTAATATTTGTAAGCACTTTACGATATCCTTACAAACTTTCTTAAATAGAATCATAGAGGCGTTTGTAATGTTATATATCGCATTGTTACTTGCCTGCATAGCCTGTTCACGAACTCCGACTAATGCATCAGCCTTAGGAGTGGATGCGTCCATAACCTCGTTAATGCCTGTCGCATCTCTAATCAATCTTAAGTAGTGATTATATAAACCTATAAGTTCGTTAATGTTTCTTATACTGTTTCCAATCTCTCTTACTGGAGGGTTTTGGAAACCTCCCTCTGGATTCTTACTTCTGTAGTAGAATACACCAGTTTGCTCATAAATATCATGTAGGTCTAACGGCTGAAGCTCTCCACCCTTACCAAGCTGCACATTTTCTAAACCTTCAATATCTATAATAAGACCATCTGGTTTAGCTTTAGCAATAGCTTGCTGTATTTTAAGGTGAGTGATCTGTAGCATATCAGCAAAACCTATACAGCTGTCTACAAGAGACTTTGGAACCATCTCCATTATGTTTACAGCTACACAAGAGTATGACATCTCAGCTTTAGATATGTCGTGAATGTTTTTAGGTATATTCTTTTTTCTACCGTAGTCAAACAAGTAACCGCATCCAAGGACATAACTACCACCATAAACCGTCTCAACATTCATTTGATGCGCAGTTCTATTGTATACAGAACCGTGCTTTTCTTTATAGTTATACCCTTTGTAATAAAATCCGCTATTACCGTACTGATTTTCTTTTTCTTCAAAATGTATACAGTCTACCGCTAAAAACTCAAAGTCTAAAACATCTACCATATACTCATCATAACCGTGATGAGTTGTGTTCTTGACGTTATCGTAGTAAGAGTAATTAAGTAAAGAGCTTTCATTGCCGTACTTTCCAGAAACCTTAGCAGCTATTTTTTCATACTGCTTCTCAGTTAACTGATCCCCAGCTATTCTTTTTAGCTCGTGTATTGAAATCCTTTTTATATGTCCAGCATAGACAAGATCGTTCATGCCTGGGTCTTCTGTGTAGCTATGAACAAACTTAGACGGATCTACATAATCTGTTTTAATACCGTAGTTTGGGTCATTGCTTCTTTTTACAACAGCCATCCCGCAAGCAACTAAGTCGTTTACACAACGACGTAAAATATTATCATTGAAATCATTCCACTCTAACGTCATCATAGCTCCAATCTGTGCTGCAACTTCAGCGTCTGTCTTGACGTTAGTCCCCATAAAAATTTCTGCTTCCTCTAAAGTATCTGGTATTTGATCAGGATCTTCTGCTATAACCATACCAGTCTTTTCCTTAAGCTTCATTAGCTCTGGCTTAGCCATTATAGAAGCCTCAATATTTTTTTTCTCTAAATCTTTTTCTGAAGAAGATAGAGGATCAATCGCCTCTACATTTGGTTGAGGATTTCTAGATAGAATATTGTTTACTACAATCTTTACAAACTTTGGTAGTATTGGTACTGGAGTGTAATCTAGATTAAGTAGCGTACCATTGTTGCCATTGGGATCTAAAGACGTTAATAGCTTTTTATATGGGGTCGTGTCTTGTGTTCCATTTGCATATTTTCTACTTCTAGCAAATGTTTCTTTTTTAGTCTTTAGCGAAGAATACGTATCTGTTCCACTACCCCACTGATTTTCAATAGCTTTCGCATACTGAAGCCCGTATTCTTGCATAGCTTTCTCTTCTGCATGAGCTAACGGATCTGGAAACCCTTTTTTACTTGTGCCCTTTTTATTGCTGCTATACATTATTTTATATATAATCTCATTTTTGCAAATATACTAAACGTATGGTTATCATTAATAAACCTTGAATCGTCTAAAGAATTTCTTGTCGTTAAAATCAGCAGGTTTTCTTTTAGGTTTTACTTTTTGCGCAGCCAATAAAGCTAACCCAGAACTAATAGTAAGGTCAAATTTTGTTCTATTGTTTATCTGATACCCAATCCAATCTTCTAAGGTACGATTAAAATACATCCCACCAAACTCACCTGTATCGTAGTTTATACCAACATAGTCATGAATGTACGCCTCTATAGCGTGAGCATGAGCCTGTATTACGTCTTGAGAGTTAGATGGTATGCCTTTTGTTTTTGATTTTATAGTTGATGAATTAGCCGCTAGCAAATGCTTAGGCCTGTCCATTAGATAGCCATCATAACCTCTTGATTCAAAGTACCTTGCAATACCGTACTTATTGTTCTCAATTAATATAGGGAAACCGTAAAACACAGCAGCCATAAGCACATCTTCATAAAAGATTTTAGCTAAAGGTGGTCTAGAAGCGTACTCCAAAACAAATGTGTTAGACGGGTACTCCATATTAAACTTATTGTATAAATGCAAAGCTCCCTTAGAGCCTCTGCCATCTACAGTTTCATCAAGATCATAAGAGTCGACGCCACCGCATCCTATATGTGAATTAGGCGGTACCTTTTTACCTCTGTTTAGTGCTGATTTATTTCTAATCTCTGCTGGAGGTAGCCAGGATATTCTAAACCTTCCGTTTGGATCTGGTGAGAATACAACCTCACTATCCCTCTCTCCGTTTCTCCAGTTTAGATTACCTACAACAACTGGATTGGGAAACAATTCGTCATTAAATTGAATCTGCTCGTATATCTTACCAACATTAAACAGGCTACCTTCAATACTATCTCTAAACGCTTCGTCTTCTGTAAACGGGAACTGCCTGATCACCTCATTTAGTTCAGAAGCATCGTGTTTCAAACTATCTCTCTCATTCTTTAAATACTGTCTAGAGCCACCAACAACATCCTCACCATCAATACCAACAACAGCACTTTCTGGTTCATCCACTACTGGATTACCGTAAACATCAAAGAAGCCCTCAAGAGATTCATCTGCTGGTATAAACAGCCTATACAAACCACTAAGTGTCCTACCATTTGCGTTTCTTTCGTCTGGATTCGAATCTTTCCACAGATCCTTGTATTCCTTCCCACCCTTGTCCATCGGGTTTACGGTGCTTCCGACTAGCGCTTTTCCCACGATTTTTCTTCCGACGATCAAACATGTCCTCTGAATCCTCCAAGCGTCTCTTATGTCTGTAGGTTTTTCCCATTTTCCTGCCTCATCTAAATACAATATGTGTAGCTTCTCACCATCGTATGCATTGTTAGTTGTGTTTTTCCAATTAATAACTGTGTTAAGCGCTTCACCTGTTTGAGATGTTTTATTCTTTTTGGTGATACGCTTTGATGGCTCTCTAAAAGCTAACTCCATACGCGGATTAGTAGTACCATCTTGTATTGGTTTAAAAAAGAAAGGGTAGTGTCTAAACATATATACCACCTTTTTCATAAAAATATTCTCTTGAGCGTCTTTACCAGTCTTCGACTGTATCCCCATAAGCTTGTCTTTTACTTGCGTAGCTTCGTCAACAAGCACTGCAGAGCATATATTAGTATACCCAGAACGACGGCACTTAGTATAAAGCTGACCAATGCAACGTGGATCAGCTTCGCACGCAGCCATGTGTAAAAAGATTTCACGCTGAAAGTTAAGAAAGTACGGGTAACCAATATCTAACTTGGTCCACTGTAGCATCATGTAATGCCTCCCCGTAATATATGTAGCTGTACCGTTGTTATAAAACCAAAAACCCTCACGCCTACGCCTAAACTCCTCCTCGATATATGGACGAAACCTCTCTCTGAACTCCCTTGGCATTTCCGCCCACTCATCCATAGATTTAATACGAGACAATTCCTGCGGCATAGATACCCTTCGCCACATTTGCATAGAGTTTGATTCTTTATATCCGAAAATTTGCTTCTTCGGCGGCCTTTTTGGAAGGCAAATGAGTAACCCACCGAGTTCGACAATCTCACCTTCCGTACCGTTGGGACAAATCTTGATAGCAGGCTCATCATATTCCTTTAAATTTAATAGTACAGACATCAGTAGCTACTACCATAATTATCCATTCTACCAAGAGACGGCATGCCTTTTTTAGGGTTGGACAACTTCATGTACTTTCCACATGGGCATTTAACGTCATGTGTAGCTTTTCCGTCAATTATTCTAATAACGGCATTAGAGCACTCTACTTCATGCTCTCCACAATCGCATTTATACTTTGACATTATTAATTGTGCTTATGGTGATAAGGTGCCATGTAATTTGGTGCCTTTCCATTACAGCACCATTCCGCGCCACCGTCCCATGGATCAATACACCAACATTGATTGTAGTCGTTCTTTTGAGATCTGTAATGCTGCTTTACTGAAGAGCACGAGGTTAGCGCTACTGCTAGCGCCATAATTATTAAATGTTTCATTTTATTTAAATTAGTTTTATCTTAAATCTTGTTTTACGTCTTCACCAGTATAGCCTTCAAAATCTAGGTTAGCTTTAATAGCATCCATAATATATCCTTTTTGCTTATCAGTCCAAGTGTTACCTGTTTCTTTATCGGTATTCATAAAGTTTCCTAAATGTTTCATATTTAGGGATATATTACCTTCATCTCTAGCTTTATTTAAAGTATCTAAAATTTCACCATAAGTTTTACCAGATAGATCATAACCTCTCTTTTTCGCAGATGAAATAGCAGATTTAATAATTGCATCAAACTCTATGTCGTCGTCTTTTCCTCCAACCATATACTCACCCATCCTATTAAGAGTTTGAGTTTTAGGATCAAAAGATCTAAATAGTTTTCTAAATGCCTTTCTGCTACCTCTATCCTGTATTCTACCAGAATTTTCAAAACCTAACTCAGCCGCTAGACGCTGTAAAGGACCGTATTGAGTGCTATGTATAAGCTCATGAGTCAAAACAGACTCATCTCCAATTTCTGGATCTAAAACAATTGATCTTCCAGGAATGCCTTCAACTTCTTGAAAATATTGATTAAACATTCCAGCACTACCTTCAAGGTACTCAGGATTATCTGGTTGTATTGTAGTTCTACCTAGTCTTCTTTGAGCCCTTCTATCTCTCATACGGTCTACGATCTGGCTAAAAATACCACCATCTTGATATTTTTCTTGCCTTTCTTGTCGTCTATCTTCTCTATCTTTTTTTCTTAAATCTTTTTTGTATTGTCTAAACTGTTGTCTATTATACCTTTTGTATTGTCCTGGGGTTAACTCTCTTTCATAATACACTGGTTCTCCAGTTTCATAACTAACATCTGGCATCATTATTCTACCCTCTTCATCCAAATACATTGTTGGGTTTTTACCCTCTTCTCTATAATACTCTTTAGCGGCTTTTATTTTTTCCCTCCTATTTCTCATGCGATCTACCATCTCACTTAAAATGCCTCCATTTTGATATTTCTTTTTTATCTTCATCTGCTTCTTCTTACTTTAGGTCTATTGTTAGCTCTGTTTTTTGATTGAGATTGCAGTCTTGTATTACCGCCTCTACCGTAGTGAGCTTCGTCCATGCCGTCTCCATTACCGTAGTTGCCTTTTCTTCTGTTGATCTTATTTAAGCGAGCTCGGTACTTTTTGGCTTTACCTCCAGCACCGTACTTTTTGTACTCTTTTTTGTAGTTTCTTTTTTTAACTCGCATAACGCAAAGTTACTTAGAAAACCTTTCCGCAAATCCACCCGAATAATCTTTGTCTCCACCTATCTCTCCGCTTGTTTTTAGATCTTTAATCATCTGCTCTAAACGCTGTCTTTCAACTATAAGTTCTTTGCAGTCTGTTGCTGTTTGTTTTATAGATTGAAGTTCAGCTTTTCTAGCGCTACCGTTTATCTCAGGATCAACAGGTTTTTTTACCTCGTCAATCATGTTATCTATAGCGGTCTCCATGCTAGCCATTAATCTTTTAGCAGCGCTTATTGTTGTAAATTTATTCTTCGATGACATATAAAAAATCTTCTGCTCTAGTTCTGTAATACTCTGTACCGTCAACCATGAGGCGGTAGTCTCTGTTTCTGCCTATACCAACAACATCTCCCTCCTTAACTCCTAGTTCATCGCACATTTTAGATGCATAAATAATTCTTCCCTGAGTGGGGTTTTCTTTTTTATGCTCTACAATCTCAATAATGTCAGACTTTAGACCTAGGTTCTCTTCTACAGGCTCAAGAAGACACCAGTTTGAAAGCGGTTCTACTTTTCCTGTGTCTTTACATTTGTATGCAAAGGCTTGCGAGTTCATAGAAATCTCAGGATCATACGTAACTAGATAGCAATCTTCTAGTCCGTCTATCGGGGTACCGCCTTGAACAACCACATGGTGATGAAAATACATAGTATCTCCAGGTTTAACAGGCGTATCATACTTTAGAGGACAGCAAACAACCTCGCCCTCCATAACTCTGTGTCGGAATTCGTCGTATTTAGTTTCTATATAAATTTCAGAATCACCGATCTTTACACTGTCGTTAAACTTCTTAGGAAGCCTTACGACAAACTTACTTAAACTTTTCATTTTTTATAAGGGAACATTTTATTTAATTTATCTTGACGTCGCTTACACCCACATCCCTTTGGGGCAAGCCTATCGAGTCCAGTAGCTTTTGTTACTTTAGCTATTGTATCTCCTAATCCTTTGCTCTTTTTAGTTTTCATTAAAAATCTAAATCAAATTCTACAATACATGGCATGTCATCAATAGCCTTCCACAATACTTGAGATCCCTCTAAATCTGTGTAGACTAGATATCTTTTTTTATTCCAATGCGCAAGATGTCTTTCATCTAGTATTATAGTGGATACTTTACCTCCACCTGCTCTCATGCCGACATAATAAGCCATGGCATCTTTCGGGTCTTTCCCGACAATAATTTTTCTAATAAGTCCGTCCATTTTATTTAATCTTCTAATTCTATACCCGTGCCGTCCAGCAGATCGTCTATATCCTTATAACCATCCTTTTCGTCTGTTGGTATTCTCCACGTAGTATCAATAAAATTTATTATATTATCTAATTCTTCTTGAGATTCTAAACTGTAGCTATATAAGCATTTCAACCTAGTATCTCCAAATATGTTTTCATCTATTATTCCAGTTACCATAACTGACACAACTCTTTCTCTCATGTTGTACTTATCGACTAGATCATCTATTTTCAAAGATAACCTTTGTAATTCTAAGAAAAAAGCTTGCTCTTCCATATATTTGTAAAATAATTTATTTTAATGCCGAAAAGTAGAGTCTCAAAGAAAAAACTATTTAGAGAGTCATCTCGACTAAATCAAAGATACGTAAAAAGAAACTACCTTAAGAATCTTAGACGCGTTCTTTTATCAACGCAAGAATCTCAAGACGTATTTCAAAAGGAGTTAATGTTCATGCTCTGGGCTTACGATCTTGAGTTCTGGACTTTAGACTACGCTGCTAAAGAGTATGGCGTTAGTAAAAAGAAACTGTCTGAAAGAACAGTATACCCATTGGTTAAAGAGGGGTATATATATAAACACTTTGATAGGCTTACACCGTCTGACACGTATGAAGACCATTTGTTTCGCGATGAAACTAAATATAATTACAGGGTAAGATATGCTCTAACTCAAAAAGCTAGACTGTTAGTGCAGAGAGTTTACAGAGAGTTAGATAATTAATATCCCTCAACATAAAAGACACTTGTGCTATCTCTTAACATAGCATCAAATTCAGATTTATCGTACACTGTTTTTGAGCTAAATCTACTTGGTACGGTGTCAAAAACAAATACGCCAGATCCATCAGTGCCGATAGCCCTTATTTGACTAAAAGGAAGATTGCTTCCTCCCCAATCTACCATATCTTGCGGTGTTAGTATTATAAACTTATTCATTATGATGGTACTGTTGAGCTAAACGTAGCTCCGTTATTTGTTCCGTCACTTGTTCCAGCGGTGTCGGTCACATCATCTTCAAATCTGTAGTATAATAAAAGACCATCGTGAGCACTTTCATCTTTTGGTGCGCCGCTGTTATATATAGCCGTAACTTCACTAGAAGAAAGTACTTTATTAAAGATAGCAACTTCATCTATTAAGCCATCGTAAAATTGAACTTGAGCGCCATCATCGTTAGTTGCTCCAATATTTAGTTCTAAACCTCCGTGATCAAAAGCATTAAAATTAGCTTCACTAATAACTAAGAATCCGCCGCCTAAAGCTGTATGAGCAGTATCAACGCCGTTTACATATATTTTTGTAGTAGCGTTTCCACTAGATACTTTTTCTTCTGTAACAACTATATGTTTAAAATCGCTTTGAGCGTCGTCAGTAAAAACACTAGCGTCACTAGCGACTATGTTAAGAGCATTATTAGAAATATGATTAAAACCTAGCTGGCCATTTGTTGAAAGATATAATTCAACCATATCCGCGTTAGTTCCTGTTTCAACTCCTAATATAGTTTGAAATGCGCTTGGCCGACCGTCATCAGGTTTCACCCAAACACTAAAACTAAAACTATCTCTGAATAAAGTGTTAGACGTGTAGTTAGTATCTACATAATCGTTAGTACCATCTAAAGATAGAGACTTAGTATTCGTAAAAGCTACAGCGCTTTCTATATATGGTGATAATATAGTTGATCCTAATCCTAACATTATGCTTCTCCTCCAAAAAATTCAGTTATATCCGATGGCTGCAATATAAGGCTTTCTGCGAAATCTCTATATACGATAGTTACCTCTTCTCCGTCTTCTAACGCTTTTGCTATAGGTGGGTATACACGCATATAAGCTGCAGTGCTCTTCCCTATAAAACCGTTTTTTTTGGTGTTGTTGTTTTCTTGCGTATCACCCAATAGTAAGCATCCCGCAGTGTCCTCATCAGTATTACCGCAGTGAAGAAGAATATATTCAAAGCCTGGCACATCCAAGACATGAAGCATACCTTTATGTATGTCAGCAAATCTCTTGCTGTACTTGGAGTGATATCCACCCACAGTTCTAAAGCCGATATTATACTCTCCTTCAGGTATGCAAGTTTCTCCGTAAACTTTTTCCTTGCGACTTTCGTCTTCCAGCGTGTAGCATAGAAATTTTCGTGGTCCATCTGTAATATCAAAAAGTATTCCGTTAGTTGAGTCTACCCCTTTGTTGAATCTTATTACCTCTAGTTTCATTTTTTATTTTATTTAGTCTTATGCGTTCAGCTTCTACTGCTGGATCTTTTCTTTTCTTTTTGGTGTTAAAATATCTTTTGTTCAAAATTCAGGAGACTGTATATACTGCAGACCCTGGCCAGCAGCTGATCTTCCTTTACTTCGCGCCTCTCTTCTTTGTAAACTTCTATATCTTGCTCTTGCAAAAGGATTTCTAAACTCTCTGTACTCTCCTCTACGTGGATCTGTTGCAAGTGTAGCTCTGCGTTGTGCTTTACTCTTCTTATTAGCAAGATCCTCTTGTCTTTCTACTCTTTTTCTAGCTATAAAATCAGCAATCCTTAAAGAAAGAGGGTCTTTAGGTTGGTTCTTAGGGTCGTTGTAAGCCTCTATAGTGTCTTTACTTGGTTTTACATAACAACCCTCTTCTGTACATACTGTTTCTTCGCCTGCGTCAGGAGGATCTGTTACAGCCCTTTCTTTTTTCCTTTTACCTATTCTTCTAAGCAATCGTTCTATAGGTGCATTTTGACGATCACTTATATTCTGTAATCTATCTTCACTTACTTTTCTAAATTTAGACTTGTTTTTTTTCCCACCTTTTTTATATACTTTCATTACGCTGCTGCAAATATTTCGACGTCAACGCTAGATGTATCAGCTTGGATACCTATTGAGTCAATGTTAGCTAAAGAGACGGTAGCACCTCCAGAGGCATTTGCATCCATCACAGAATTATTGAGCAGGAAGCTGTCGCCTGCTTCTAGTTTTACAAAATACTCTTCGTTGTTACCTCTCACTCTAACATTAACAAAATTAGAACTATCTAGGTTTGTTAACCTAAGGTAATCTAGTGTCGCATCTTTTATCGTACCAGCAGCAACAGCGCTATCAAATAGCACCACTGTTTGCTCAGCAGAGTGGAGGCACGTTACTATGCGGTGGTCTATTTGGCTAACCGACTCTACGTGAGTGTTGGTAGACCCTCTAGATGCACCGTTTAGAGTTACAGCTTCTGTTATGGTGATCGTTAAATCAGCCATATTATCCCATCTGAGATACGCCTCTACGCATCATAGGTTGTGGTCTAACCATTGGGCCAGCTGGTCTAGGTGGTCCTTGTGGTTCCATTTCAGCCTCCATCTTGGCGTCGATCATTTCTCGTAGCATCATGATGTCTTCTGGAGCCATAGATTCAAGCATCATAGCCATCTTCTCTTCTTTGCTCATTCCTTCACCACCCATGTTGCCGCCGTGCTCGTACATTTTGTTCATTTTGCCGCCATGACCCATCATGTTAGGCTTCATCATTCTGCCGCCTCCAGCCATTTTATTGTTGTAATCCATGTTGTTGTTTTTTTTACAAATATAGTTTATATTTATCTAGCTTTTTAATTGTCATACCAGGCTTTCTTTTTTTCTTTATTTTTATTTTACCGCCTCTAGCAAAAGATCTCTGAAGGTCTGGTAATATAATTTCTATTGTGTACATATCTGGCCCCTTCGGTCCTGGTAGTCCTCCCACAACCTTACGAACACCATCTATTTTTTCTATTGTTGCAGAAGCTCCAGGTATATCCTTTATCTGATCCATAACCTTTGCATAAGCAGCATCTACTTCTGCTTGACTGCTAAATTTTGCTGCATTGAATCGCCCCTGAACAGCTGGATATGTTGCTTTTAATGCATTATCTGCATTGCTTAAAAAAATTGTCTGTGTTTGACCTGTAGGAGAGTAACGTCCATTTTTTATTTGATCTTTCCAAAACTTTAGCCCACTTGTAGATATATTGTTTGTTTCGGTTATAATGTGGTTTGAAGGTAATGCAGCTGCAAGGTCATCAATAATGTTTGCTAAATCTCCCTTTCGTAAGTCAGCTTTAATTTCAAATGTGTTGGGTCTATTAGGGATAGACTTATAAGATATATTTCTGCTTCCTAGTCCTTTAGATGATAATGACGCATCTGGAAATGCTAAATACGTGACATTTCCAGCCTCATCTGCGTAAGTTACCAGACCTCCAGACTCACCAAGCCGAACCATATCATCACCTTGACGAGTAATAATACCCCCTTTAAAGTCAATTGACTCAGGTATAGATTTAGTAATCGGTACTCTTTTAGAAGTGGACTTAAAAGAAGATTTTAAAAGGTTTTTTAGACCGCCTTTTATAACACTACCTAAACCTAAGATAGTAGATGGTTCGGTAAACATATCCACACCAAAGGCTAAATATGGATTTTCTATATCTAAAGCCTCTGAAGTTGATAGAAACCCTTCGCCTGGATCATCAGCATACCCTAAATTTTGCAACATAGATTGCGTATAACCCATAGGATTATAGTTTGCCTTCCTCCCAGTTAGAACACTTGTTACGGGATTTACAAGATATCTTCCAAGAGCGCTATAAA
>CEOV01082388.1_pt1 | contig 14073 bp, 12 predicted proteins | sample 530631 | NCBI WGS metagenome assembly CEOV01 (sample SAMEA2620756, study PRJEB7988) | marine metagenome | isolation source: saline water (ENVO:00002010), including
GGTTTGGTCTTGGGAATCTCCAAAAGGAAGATTCATAAGAATCTCGGCTCAATTATACAATAGTGAAGAAGAATATCATTATCTTGCAGAAGCGCTTGCAACTGAATTAGAATTTTAAGCGGGCGCAGCAGGATTCGAACCCGCGTCGTCGGATCCGAAGCCCGACAGGATATCCAAGCTACCCCATGCGCCCTAACATTCGTAAATAGGGCAGTTATTCAAATGTCCGTATTTAATTAGTTCCGAAATATTCTATATTGCATTAGCATAAATTAACATTCTTGCTAATGATCCATGAACTGGAATCGCGTGCATCCCTATGATCTCCCAACCCGTTTTATTAAATTCTAATTTGAGCTGATTTGTAGAATAATCTCCCAAATTAATTTCTCCTTTAATCGGTTCATTCACGCCATGTATCCCTGGCTTAATCGGAAGAAAACATACAAGTCTAGCACCAAAATCTATTCCGTTTGCTTTTCGAATATTTTTTAAAACATCCAAAAAGAGTCCTTTCCTTCTTTCACTTTTCCAAGCATTCTTCCCATATGGTGGATCAAAAACTGCACCATTAATTTTAATTTTTTTATCATCTAATATTTGATTGACATTTATAGCATTACCGTGAAATACATGTTGTAATTTAATATCTAAATTATGTTTTTTTAACCAATTTATATTTTCTTTGGTTCCTTTAACCATTTCAATATCTAGGTCAATACCGACCATTTGTTGATTCAATAAAGCTCCTTCTAAGAGTACTCCTCCTGTACCACACATAGGATCACAAATAATTTTTCCAGTATCTCTTATTACTAAATTTAAAGCAACTCTTGCCAATCTTGGATCTAGACTTATTGGTTTGAAAAATGGTCTTTCGGTAGCAACTCTTTGAACCCAACCTTCCCTTGGATGTTTTGAAATTCTCCTTTCACCCCAAAAGATATGTTCAGAAATACCGTCAAGGATAATCATTAATTCTACATCTGGAGATTCTAAATCAATTTTCCAACCATTATTCTTTAACAGGTTTCCACAAAAAATCGCTAATTTTTGGCCATTAATCCCATTAATTCCTCCTTCTATTCGTAACCATCTTACAGCTATACTTTTTCCTTTTTCAAAATCTAAATTTTTGTCATTAATCCAACCTTCGATTACTGCTTCCAAACTAGTGATATCTGTTGTTAAACCGAATGGAGATAAGCATTCGTCTAATGTGGCTGAACGTTTAAGATCCTCAAAGAAATCGTAATTCGAATCTGCTAACATTACTCTTGTACCGAATCTAAATGGTCTTTTTCTACATAATATTTCCATCTCAGAACGAAATAAGCTTGGATGCCATCCGCTCCCAACTAATATCGCTTGCACATGTTCGGCAATACATCTCATTACTCAGACTATCGGATAACAACTAAACGAATGGTATATTTTTGAATGAAATATGGACCGTGTATGCGGCGTAAGAATCTTGCAGGAAAACAAGTGTTATTTACGCTAACATTAATTGCAATTTTTATTCTTCAAAGTGTTTCAGTAAATGCCGAGAGTAACAATCTACAAGACAATAATAATTTTAATGAAAATCGTGTACTAAGTTTTGAAAAACCTACACTCTACATGTTTGGAGAACAAACCACTGGACCAGTAAATGAATGGAAGACTTGGAATCATGCAAATAACCTTGATGAAAGTGCCTCTGATAACTCATTTTTTGAAAATGCTTGGGAACCTGGAGGACAAAACAATGGAGGAGGTGCTCGTGAATTTACCTTCAAAGGATGTGTTGATTCTAGTTGTAATCCAAATAATGAATCAATACCATTGATTGAGGGTGAATTTGTTACCGGAAGTCTATTACTAAATATTGGATGTAATTCAGGTAATTGTAGAACTGATGTATCAATTTCCCTAAGTATGAATGGTAGAGATTTACAATCAATTTACATGGAAAGTGGAAATGGTCAAGGTAATGAAGATAGGTATGAGTTTGTATTTGATCAAGCAAAATTTACAGATAATTTGATTCCAGCTGGTGCCGAATTTGATATTAGGGTTTCATTTCAAAAGCCTGGTGGTTTTGGTGATTTCTATGAGCTTTATCTTCAAGATGAATTCACAATAACATTCCCAATGATGCCTGAGGTTGTTTATCCTATTCCTGAAACAGATTTTGAGCCAGTAGATGGAAATTGGAAGTCTCCTTATGCAACTAGTGGCTCTGGTTTCACTTCAAAAAATGTTCAAACAAATAGTATAGTTATGCCGATAATGATGTTTGTACTAATTACAGCGGGAATTATTACTTTTTCAATATTTAGTCCACCACTTAATTGGGCAAAAATACCTGCAGTACTTTTGATAATTTTTTCACTAGTTATCCCGGTATTAGTTGCTCCAATCATTACATATGTTGAAGTAAATAAATATCAGAATACTGATACTGATCCTGGCCTTTATTCGGTCCCTGATTTAATCGGAATGCAAACTCAAACGGGCTCATTCATTGGAGATTTAGTTGCAGAAGATAACTTTTTATTATGGGTAGATAACTCTTACATCTATACAAATAGTGTGAAAAATAGTACTGATGAGTTCCAAAATATTTTCGCATTAGGCTTTGAAAATTATGAAGACACTATAGAAAATGAAATCGAATCCTCCAAACATGGAAGAATGATTCTACAATTTTATTTTTCAGTTCTTGAAATAGACCCAAGTGAAGTAAGTGGGATATTAATCAACATTACATTGGTAAATGATACTACAACAAATCAAATTGTCCCGGCTTTTGCAACCCAAAGTAATGGGAATAAAGTATTCATCTCAGAGGGAAATCCTCGATGGGTAGTTCCACAAGATTCGATTACATTAGTTGGTGAGAAGTTAAGTTGGAGATTGTATCCATTACTAGGTTTATTACCTGCAGTAGGACTTTTGTCTTATGCAATTTATGCTGAAATGAAAGGAATTGGTCCAGAAGATGAAGAATATGAAGAATATTTAGATCTTGAATAGGTGAAAAAATGGGTTGTAATCTGAAAGATCTTTCTAATCCTGCAAAAATTGAGTTAAGTTCCTTAGTAGGAAAAAGAGTTGGTATTGATGCTTTTTTAGTTGCCTTTCAATTTCTTACATCGATTAGAGATAGAAGTGAAACAGGAGATGGTGGGCCACTAAGAGATTCAAAAGGTCGCCCAGTTTCTCATTTAATGGGTTTTTTAGATCGTACTACGGGATTATTAGAAAAAGGGATTATTCCAATCTATATATTTGATGGAAAACATCCTGAATTAAAATCTGATACTATTGCGATGAGAAGGCAATCAAGTATTGAAGCTGAAAAGAAATGGAAAGAGGCTTTAGAAATTAGTGATTACAAGGAAGCACAAAAATGGGCACAGCGTTGTATCAGATATACCCCCGAAATGGTAGAAGAAACGATTGAAATGTTACATTTATTGGGGGTACCTGCATTTAGAGCTGCTGCTGAGGGAGAAGCACAGGCTGCAGTTATGGCTGCAAAGGGAGATCTTGATATTGTAGCAACTCAGGATTGGGACGCTTTACTTTATGGTGCTCCTATTCTAATTAGAAATATTATGAGTGATGGTAGCAAAAGAATGGGAAGAACGATTAAAGCAGAAAAAATAATTTTAAATGAATTATTAACTGAAAATGAATTAACAAGAGAAGAGCTGATAGATTTAGGTATAATGATTGGAACTGATTTTCACCCTGGAATAAAGGGAATTGGTCCAAAAACAGGTATGAAATTAATTAAAAAATTTGGAAATATTGAAAAAATCTGTGATGAGAAAGGAATTGAAGCCCCAGAAAATCTTGATCTAATTCGAGAAATCTTTCTAAATCATCCAATAAATGAAAATTATGATTTGAATTTAAAACCTGTGAATTTAGAATCCTTAAAAAAATGGTTATTATCTAGAGATTTTAGTGATGCTAGAATTGAAAGAAATTTCAAAAGGTTAGAAAAATCATCACAAGTAAGAAATATTGGACAATCTAGTCTTAGTGATTTTTTTTAGTTTAGTTTCAAAATTCTACATTCAAATCTTTTTTAGCTTCATCAAATACTTTTGAATCTAATTTATTCTCCTTAATTAATGAAGATAATGCCGCTAAAACAATGTGCTCTGAATCAATTTCAAAATATCTACGTAATGATTCTCTAGTATCTGAACGTCCGAATCCATCGGTTCCAAGAATCACATAATCACCTTTAACCCAAGGATAAATTAATCCTGGAATCGCTGCAATATTATCAGATACTGCAACTGTAGTTTCTTCAATTAATCCTAAATTTTGTTCAACCCAAGATATTTGTTTTTCGGAACTTGGGTTCAAACGATTTGTCCTTTCACATTCCATGGCTTCTCTACGTAATTCTCCATAAGATGTAGCAGACCAAATTTCACTTCTCACTCCATATTCCTCTAATTTTTCGACTGCTGAAAGTAACTGTAACATTATTGGACCAGACCCAATTAATCTTACTAATGGAGCGTCTCCTTTTGGTGCTTCGCGTAATTTGTAAAGACCTTTAATAATACCTTCATCAATACCTTTGGGTTTCGCAGGCATTGGATAGTTTTCATTGTAAACTGCAATATAGTGCATCACATCTTTATTCAAATCATACATTTCATGAATTCCATGTTTAATAATTGTACTTAATTCATAAGAAAAAGCGGGGTCCCATGCCCTAATTGCTGGATTTGTGTGGGCCATCAACAATGAGTGCCCATCCTGATGTTGTAATCCTTCGCCATTAAGTGTGGTTCTTCCAGAAGTAGCCCCAATCAAAAATCCCTTTGATCTACCATCTGCAGCAGACCAAATTAAATCAGCTACTCTTTGAAAGCCGAACATTGAATAGAATACATAGAAAGGGATTGTAGTAAATGAGTGATTAGAATAAGAAATAGAACTAGCAATAAAAGTAGCCATTGCTCCTGCTTCATTAATCCCTTCTTGTAATATCTGACCTGTGTTACTCTCCTTATATTTCATCAGTACTTTATGATCGACTGGTTTGTATAATTGCCCAATTGGTGAATAAATTCCAAATTCCGCAAATAACGGGTCCATTCCAAATGTTCTGCCTTCATCGGGTATTATCGGAACAATACGAGAACCAATATTCTCATTTTTCATTAATTTTCTAATGAGACTTACAAAAACCATTGTTGTACTTACCTGCATTTTTCCAGATGTTCCAGTATCAAATTCTTCGAATATTTCTACTTTAGGAGATTTAATATCGATTTCTTTTACTCTTCTTTCAGGTACATTACCATTATATTTTTCTCTTTGGGATTTCAGATATTCAATTTCAGAAAAGGCCATTTCTGGCGTAACGAACGGGTATGATTTTAATTCTTCATCTGTAAATTTCAAGCCAATATCATTACGCATCCATTTTAAGACATCTTCGTCTGCTTTTTTCTTTTGATGTGTAGTATTTCTACCAGCAAAAGTAGGTCCTAAACCCCAACCTTTTACTGTTCTTGCGAGAATTACAGTTGGTTTACCTTCAGAATTTTTAGCAGCTTCATAAGCAGAATTAATCTTAATTGGATCATGCCCTCCTACGTTAGATGTTAATTTTTCAAGTTCGTCATCTGACAAATGACTTACCATTTCTTTTAATGTAGCAGTGTTAAATAATTCTTGTCTAATTATCGAACCTTCATCTGTAAAAATTCTTTGTTCATCTCCGTCAACAAGAGATTGTAAACGAGCGGCTAATTCACCATTCAAATCTTTTTCAAATAATGGATCCCACATAGTGCCCCAGAGCAGTTTAATTACATTCCATCCTGCTCCTCTAAACTTTCCTTCTAATTCTTGGACAATTTTATAATTCCCTCGTACCGGTCCATCTAATCTTTGTAAGTTACAATTAATCACAAAAACAATATTATCAAGATTTTCTCTAGAGGCCAAAGTAAGTTCTGATAATGATTCAGGCTCATCTGATTCCCCATCTCCCATGAAATACCAAATTTTTGAGTCATTTGTCTTAACTAAATTCCTAAAATCAAGATATTTATTAAATCTTGCTTGATGGATTGCAGTTAATGCTCCTAGACCCATACTTACTGTAGGGTATTCCCAGAAATTAGGCATTAATCTTGGATGTGGATAAGAAGAAAGCCCTTTTCCACTAATCTCCTGTCTAAAATTGAGTATGTTTTCTTCAGTTAATCTACCATCAAACCAAGCTCTTGCATATACTCCAGGACTTGCATGTCCTTGCCAATAAATATGATCACCAGAGTCTGATCCATCCTTCCCTCTAAAATGATGATTAAAACCTACTTCCCACAAATGTGAAACGCTAGCATAAGTAGAAATGTGTCCACCAATACCTTCAATTCTTTTGTTGGCACTAGTTACCATCATCATTGCGTTCCATCTAATTAAATCATGTAATTTCTTTTCAATTTCTAAATCTCCTGGATAATGGGTATCTAAAGATGAAGGTATAGAATTGAGATATGGAGTTGAAACCGTTTTTGGAATTTCTAATCCATTCTCATTCGCTGCTTGAATTGTTTCTATTAGAAGTCTCTCTGCTCTTTTTTTACCTTGTAGTTCAATAACTGAGAGTATCGATTCAATCCATTCATATGTTTCCTGCTCATCTGAATCAGGCGTACCAAATCGGAAAGGAAATTCACCCATGAACATCTCTCATGTTTTGCGCATATTCCCCTACCCTTAACGATTACTTAAGGGCTAAAATGTAAAAACTCAAACTTAGAGCGGTAAATATGGGGGGCAGAGAATCAATTCTAGCTGCTCTAATTAATAAAAAAAAAGATTTAGATCAAATTAAATCAGATAAACCATTATTTTTTATTTGGAAATTAATAATTGGTTTAATAGTTTTGATTTCATCAATTATTGTAGGTTATCAATTATTTACAAATACCGAATTCATAAATGAATTAATAAACAATTCTGGCACTATGGGACCTTTAGTTTATGTATCCATATTATCACTTGCAATTACCATGTTATTTCCCACCCCGATTTTAAAAATTTTTTCAGGAACCTTTTTTGGGTTTTCACTAGGATTATTAATTAATTTCTTGGCAAGTATGATTGGAGGATTATTGGCTTTTTTCATCGGAAGATTCTTTTTTAGAGAGACTATCATAAAAATGATTGGAAAAAATAAAATTGCTTTAGAACTAGAACGATCTCTTAATACGGAGGGATTTAAATTATCATTTTTAGTTCGATTAAGTCCATTAATTCCTGATGAATGGTTAAATTATATTCTGTCTGTTTCTCCAATATCTACTAAAACATTTATTTTATCAAATTCATCTAGTATCGTTTATTCTCTTATTTACGCATATTATGGAGCTGTTTTAGGTAGAGTGGTGTTCAGTCAAAAAGGTCTTTTAGATGTAAATTATAGCCATATCGATTGGTTTTTAATGATTTTAGGGGTTTTTGCCACATTAATTAGCGCTATTATTATTACAAAAATTTCGAAAAATGTTTTCGAAAAAGGGATAATTGAATCGGAATAATATAAGCGAAAACTTGACCCCCTTAATCGACTTCGGAGGTACATGAGCGAAGTTCCAGAAGGGCTGTACTATACAGCCGAACATGAGTGGGTTAGAGTAGAAGAAGATGGTTCTGTGACTGTAGGAATCACAGATCATGCGCAAAATGCATTAACTGACATTGTATATGTTGAATTACCCGAAAGTGATGAATCTTTCAAAAGTCATGATGAATTTACTATTGTTGAATCTGTAAAAAGTGCAAGTCCAGTATTTATTCCATTTTCAGGTACTGTTATTTCTACAAATCTAGAATTAGAAGATTCTCCAGAATTAATCAATCAATCTCCTTATGGAGATGGATGGATTGCAAAATTTAGTATTGATAATATTGATGAGTTAAATTCATTAATGTCAGCTGAAGATTATAAAAATCATATAAACGAATAAGGGGAGTAATTACATCCAATCTCCATTTTTTAGTCTATATGTTGATGGCTCATGTTTGGACAATGTCAATGTAGATAAAAACACTGAAGCGGGATGGGGTTTTTTAGTTGTAAAAGGTGACCTTCCTTTAGGAAAGGGAAAAGGAGAAATTATTCATGAAAGTTTTGGGCTTGTAATTACAAATTCAGATTCCGAAGATTATTTTGGTGCCGAAGTAGGTTCAAATAACACTGGAGAATTATCTGCAATTGCCCATGCATTAAGATGGATACTAATTAATTGTACAAACGAAACTGTAGAAATCTGTACTGATTCGACATATGCTGGAAATATTGCTAGTGGGAAATGGAAAGCAAAAGCAAACAAATTATTGGCAGCAAAAGTTCAAAACCTTTGGAATGAAGTCGAAATTAATCAAAAAATAACTTGGAGACATGTTAGAGCCCATAGGGGTCATCGTTGGAATGAAAGAGCTGATCATTTAGCAAATCGAGCTGTTCAAAAAAGAACTCCAGAGCCTCTAAGTTTTTGGAAACCTGGAATGCGTTAATTTCCTTGAAAATGATTAATATGGCCTGGTAGACGACTTATTAGTACCTCTGGATCCTCTAACCTTGCTCTTGGTTTAGGTGGAAAAGGCGGTGCTCCTCCTAATACTTGTGCACACCAATAAACTGTACGTGATTTGAATTGTTTAAGCCATTTTACTAAATCGGTAGTACTTTCTTTAATACTATAATATGAAGTAATGAAAGATGTTATTTCTGATGCCCATGGATGTCCTTCATTTCCGAAAACAGAAGTTTCTTCTGCTCTTGAAATTCCTTTTTTCAGAAGGTTTTCAGCTTCTAAAATTAATTTTTTAGAGTGTTCATCTTTCGATCCTTTAGAAATTGCTATTTCTACACCCTGTATAATTCTTGAAACAGATTCGCTGATCCAAATATCTCCATAATTGACCGCCCAACCCCATCCATTTTTCTTGATAGAAGCAAGATGGAATGTCTCTGATGCAATTGACCATTCCCCTCTCATCATTTGCTTAATTCCATCAACCCACATGAAGCGTGCCGCCTCAAGAAGGCGCTTGTTATAGCAACCTTCGAGATTCTGTTCTGCCATTCTTCTAACCTCAGAATCTCCAAAAGTTAGTGCATAACCAAGATAAAGTTCACATTCGAAAAGTGCATTTTCAAGAAGTTTATGTATATTCATATGGAAACCTCCTAACTGTGCCCACCATTTACCATTGTCAAGTCTGGGATTCTGCTCCAATAAATCACGCATTGCAATTAAAATTTTTTTCATCTGTTTACAAGTATCCATATTGCTTAATTCCCTTCTATCCCATTTATCCCATGTTTCACGAAGATTTTGTAACATGTTATTAGCAGAAAGACGAGCATCTTCCTGTTTTTGGACAAAGGCTGAAACTTCAAAATCATCTGGGATTTCATTACCTTCGACTGAAAAATTAATTTCATAGCGTACAATACCAATATTTGGATTATTCCAATGAGATGTGCTAACAGCTACAAATTCTACTCTATACTCTGTTTCTCGGTGTGGATCAAATTGAATTTTACCTTCTAGAGTACCATTATCAAAAAAGCTAACTCCCGGTGGAAGACGAACTAATGTTGGAGCTTGCATGAATCCATCTTTACTCAACAAGTCTTGTCCTGGTTGGTGTTTAATCTGTTCTCCGACAGAAATCCTACCAAGGTTAACTGTTTGCCGAGTAATTCTAATCCCATTACGAGCAACGCAGCGGTAGTGTTCACTGTAAAGTTCGGCATAAGACCAGTTTTTAGGAAAATAATGACAGCAATAGCATCTTCCTGTTCTATAACCAGGACTACCAGGTTTTGCTTCACCTTGTTCACAACCAATGGAAGATTTGTTAGAACTATCGAAGTTATTTGGCTCTTCATTAAATGATTTAATCATATTAACCTCTGATGGAAGTACATCAAGAGCATCCATTCGATGAGCGATTTTCAAATCTTCATTAGTAGCTTCTCTACAATAACGTGAATTATCTTCTGGAACGTAAATGAGCGTATGATTATCATTAAGTAAGACTTCATATGGAGCATCTTTTCCAATTGGCCAATGATCTTCGCGATAGTCCAATGCAATTATTCTTCCAAGCTTCCAGCCATCTGGTCCAAGATTGCACATGACGGACGTACCTACTTCAAAACGCAGCCTTGACATTACCACTCAATGTTGAAAGACACATATATTATTTTGTTTAATATAGAATTAACTAAATTTCAAGTGATTTTGATTTTTTAGACGAATCAAAACGCCCAATACCAATCATTAAAATCATAATTCCGAAATGAATGAGAGGTAGAAAGATTAAATCAAATCTATCTGCTTGAATAGCAAAAAGATAGATTGTTATTAAAGTCATTAATCCAGGTAATATTGCAAAAAATTGGAGTGCTTTACGCGTTTTAGGCCAAATTGCGAATAAAAAAGCAATAATACATATTGGTATAGTAAGGATAGAAAGTAAAGCACCCCCTAAAATTCCACATGCTTCTGGCCCTGTACAAAGTCCTTGAACTGGACTAGGAAAAAAGATAATTAAAATTAAAAATGAAATTAGATATATCGATGATATATTACTAGTTAATCTTCGTTGATTCATGAATTATTCTTCCTCTAAAAAATAATTATTGAAATACAACCATGCATAACTAACCTGAAGTAAAGTCAATAATGAAATTAAACCTAAAATCATACCCGTCGGCCTTGGAAATATCTCCGAAAAAGGGCCGCCCACAAGCCAAGTAATTATCGTCATTACAATACCAAAAATAAATAAATTTAACATACCTTTTTTGGGGTTTTTCCATCTATCTAGCGTTGGAATTAATCCATTAATTTTGAAATGCCACCTAAACCAGGCCAAATAAAGCAAAATACCCCCAACTAAACCAATAGAACCTTGAGTAAAACTTACATCATTCCAAGGACCTTTCCAACCAAAATCTGTGAATGTTTGTGCTACTAAAATCACTCCAATAATAGCTAATCCTTGCCAAGGGGGGCCCTGTTCTTTGGAAGGAGTTAATTCGGCCATGTATGTTCCAATTATTACGAGCGCTTGAAAGCATCCTATCCTTTGGGATATATTATGGGGCCAAAACATGCCATCATATTAGCGGGGGGAATTGGAAGTAGAATGTTACCTGCAAGTAGCATGGTTCCAAAGGAAATAATGCCATTAATTGATTTACCAGCAATTAATTATGCAATTGAAGAAATAAAGAGTGCTGGAATTAAAAATATTCATATTGTAATCAATGAACAAAAAAAATGGATCATTGATTTACTAAAATATAACGAAGAAAATATCATATCATTACAAAAAATTAGGAATGAGATTCCTTCGAATTTTTTGAATCCGTTGGAAAATATAAATTTACAAATACATATTCAAGAAACACAATTAGGATTTGCTAATGCCATTTCTTATGCACTAAATGAAGTTAAAGGACCATTTTTAGTATTATTAGGGGATAATATTCTAATTAATGAACACTTACCTCCAACTACAAATAAATCTAGGAGTAATGCATCATTAAACTTAATTAAAAAATTTCATGAAAATAAAAGACCAGTAGTTGGATTACATAAAGTAGAAAAAGAGGAATTAAGTTCATTTGGTGTAGTTAAAAAGGTGAATGGAAAGATTACTGAAATTATAGAAAAACCACCTATTGAAAATGCACCGAGTGATAGCGTTTTATGCGGAAGATATCTATTTACTGAAGATTTCAAAGATTTATTATTAAAATATTCTGTAAAAGAGTTTGGAGAATTACAATCAATTGAAATTCAAAAGCATTGGATGAACAGTGAACTGGGACTTGACTACGTTGATTTAGACGATCATGATTGGTACGATTCAGGGCAACCTGAAGTTTGGTTAAAGGCGCAAATAGATCATGCTCTAAAAAGAGATGATTTAGGTCCTAATTTGAGAAAATGGTTAAATCAAAGATTATCTCAATAATTTGGTCCCGGTAATTTCCCACCTTCATCAAGATATTTTTTCCACTGTATGGTTCTCTCACCTCTTCGAACATCTAAAACATCCCAAAGCGGTTGTAAACTAGATGAATTTTTCGAATATATTCTTTTAATGACTAAGGCAAAGCACTCTGTGTTTACTTCTTCTAACCGAAGTAATAATTCACGTAACCTTATTGCCAAGACTTCATCTCCATCAAGCCACAATGTACTGAATATACCCCTTTCATCGTTAGGAAAAATTGTAATATAATTTCTTAGATGGGCTACTAGATTTCTTCTTACAATAATTTCGGGATGGGTGCTTAATTCGCTTAATTTATCCCCAAATAAATCTTCATCTAAGAATCTAATATCTCCAACAGTAGAACTTGCCGCGGCTAAGACAGTTTTATCAGTAGAAAGTAACATTTTCTCTAGATAAGGTAATGCTTTCCATTCTATTCTTCTAAATAAACGAGTTAGTACGTCTGCTAAACCTCTCTGAACGTTAATTTCTTCACGATTTGAGAGTTTTTCTAATAATTTAAGCCCAATTTCTAAATCCGCTTCTAATAAACGTGGTAAACAAATTGTTAACCTTATTGGGATTTCAATAAAGTCATCATCTGCTGCTTTAAGCATTTTTTTACCAATTTCCAATGGTACCACTAATTCCTGTCTTTCCAACAATAATGCTATCCATTCGATCAATAAAAGTCTCCTATGTTTCTCGCTATTCTCTAATCTTTCCATCAGCCATAAAGCGGATTCTACTCCTCTTTCATGTACAACAATTCCAAATCTAGGTACCTTAGCATTTGGATCCCAACTCATTTCATGTGGGCCACTCTCCTTAGTTGAATGCCAAGCTCCTGGGCGAGATGCAAGAGCGATACTTTCTAACAAGTGATATCCTTGGTGAACAGCTTGACCATGCGGTTTTTGACATAATCCATTTAGCAAAAAAATTGCAATCCACCAACGTTCAGTATCTGGTGCAAATTCATCTAAAGATCTGGAAAACCAATCTGTACAAATTGCAAATAATATTCTTTCTGCGACTTCTTCTTTTCGATTTATTAGCCATTTTTCATATTCCTCAAATGGTTTTTGAGTTAATGACATTTTATATGGTACCATTATCTCTACAATACTCTGTAAATGTCTTTCAAAAATTAATAATTCGGCATCAAAAATATCTAATGTCTTTTCAATTAAACTATCCACATTTGTAGGGTGTATTGGCGGGAAATCAGGATCTATTAATGGAGGGTTTGGTAAAGGCCAATAGTTTTTAGAGGACTCTAAAGCAATAATAAGATTGCTTCTAGCTGACTCTCTTACAACTTCACTCACATGTTGTTGAGGTTTCAGGATACCTCCTCCTCAATTTATGTAATTAAATATCAAGTTCTATATTCAAATTTTGAATGAGTTCCTTGTATCTATTACGAATTGTTACTTCTGTAACTCCTGCAACTTCTGCAACTTCTCTTTGTGTTCTACGTTTACCACATAATACACTTGCAATGTAAATTATAGATGCTGCAATTCCTGTTGGTCCACGTCCACTTGTAAGTTCTTTTTCCATAGCGGACTTAATTAATTCATGAGCTTTTGCTTCAACTTCAGCATCTAAACCAAGACCTGAGCAGAATCTTGAAATATAATCTTCTGGACCTGTTGGCATTATTTTCATCTTTAGTTCTCTAACCATAAATCGATAGGTTCTTCCAATTTCTTTACGGCCTGTTCTACTAGCCTGACCAATTTCATCTAAAGTTCTTGGAACTCCACATTGACGACAAGCAGCATACAAACTTGCTGCTGCAACACCTTCAATTGAGCGTCCTCGGATTAATCTCTTTTCAACTGCTTTTTTATAATTAACAGCCGCTGCTTCACGAACTGATTTCGGTAAATCTAATCGACTTGCCATCCTATCTAACTCTGCTAGAGCCATGGCAAGATTACGCTCAGTAGCATTACTTACTCTGCTACGCTTTTGCCATTTTCTCATTCTGTAAAACTGAGATCT
>CEOV01130125.1_pt1 | contig 14048 bp, 14 predicted proteins | sample 530631 | NCBI WGS metagenome assembly CEOV01 (sample SAMEA2620756, study PRJEB7988) | marine metagenome | isolation source: saline water (ENVO:00002010), including
CTCCTTCAGCAATTGCAGTCATAGGATTAAGAGAGGTGTCTGGTTTTTTAAGTTGATCTTCAATCATTTTTCTGAATAAAGGGATTTGTGTTGGACCCCCCACTAATATTAACTCATCAATTTCGTCAATTGTTAAATTAATTCTCTCTATTAATTTTTTGGTATGATCAATAGCTTTTTGATAATATGGTTGGAATAATTTATGTATTTCATCTCTTGTAAACACATGCTCTAATTCAATATCATTACCGTCTGCATCTGTTCCAAATTGATTAACATCAGAAAGGAAATCTACTTCTTCATTAAAGGATAACTGAATTTTAATATTATCAGCCGCTTTCTTAAGAAATCTATTAATACCTTTCATTTGATCTTCACTTAAACCGTCAAGTTTAAACTGCTCTTTTATTTTAGGAAGCATAATATTGTTAATCATTGCTCTATCAAGATCTCCTCCACCAAGTCTATTATCCCCCTCAGATGCCTCAACTTTCATTATTCCTTCATCTACCGAAATAATTGAAGCGTCAAAAGTACCACCACCAAAATCAAATACTACCCATTTACCATTTTTTCCAATGTTATTCATCGCATATGCCGTCGCTGCAGCTACAGGTTCCATTAATATTTCAACCTGTTCAAAACCAGCCATTTTAGCTGCTCTCTTTGTTGCTTCAATCTGTCCAATTTCAAACATGGCAGGCACAGTGACTGCAACTGATTTAAACACCTCATCATTTACTCTCTCAGATAATTTTTTCAAAACTTCAGATGATAGTGTTTCTGGAGTAATTAAACTTCCATCTTGTCTTTTGGCATCTGGATGTTCACTCAGTTTTTCTTTACCCATATCTCTTTTAAATTCAAGGTATGAGTCAACAGCGAGTGCTGTAATACCAACTTTTGGATTATCTTTTCTATCGTAAAAAACAGCAGAAGGAACTGTTTTACTTCTATCAATTTCTAACATATTTGATATACCCTCCTCAATTCTTGCAATACCAGAATTTGTTGTTCCTAAATCTATTCCGTAGTCAATTTTTAATCTAGCCATAATTATATATTACTTTTTAGTTCTACTTTAGCTCTTTGTATCATTTTCCCATTAAAATCAATTCTAGGTGATTCGACTCTTGTAATTATTCTTTTCCCTTTTTCTATATTTTCATCAGGGATTTCACCTATAATCTCTATTATATCACCTTCTTTCCATTCCGTCCCTAATAATTCAGGTATATCATAACCCATAGTTTTGTAATTATTTCTAAGATTTTTAATAGCTCTTTTTATTCTTTTTAATCCACGTGAGTTTTTCTCTTCATCAGTCATTTGGTAAATGTTATTTTCCATAGTCATAATTTCATCTGCTACTATTTTCAAAGATTTAAGAGTTTCTTCTTGCGAATCTTGACCAGAGTCACTTTCTAATATTTTTGTATGTTTTTCAAGAATATTTTTCAGTTGATTGTCTAATTTAAGAATATCTTTAATTTCATTCTTATTATTAGAAATATTTTTGGAGGTTAATTTATATATAACAATTAAGGAAACAATCAATAATAGACCAAGAAATAGAGAAATTAATGAGAGCATTGAAGTTTCGTCAGTTTTCGATTTTGTGTCTTCTATTTCATCTCTCTGATTAATTAATTTATGATTAACAGAATCTAATTGATTTTGATTATCATCCAGGGACGAATTTATATCCTTAATATCTTTTTGAATAATAACTGTTGATTCTCCTAAATTGCTTTCAAGAACATTAATTTTACTATTAATTTCAGTCTCAAAGAATTTAAATTCACTGATTAATTTTGATATATCATCTGAAAGATTTTGGATATCTTGTTTTAAATTAGAAATATCTTTTAATTCATTCTCAATAGTTAATATTTTTTTTTGAAGAATTTGCATGTTATTTTGGAGATTTTCCATTTCTTCAGTCTTAACTAAAAGCTCAGAAACATTATTCTCTGCGGTAAGAGTTGTATCAGAGGGGATAGTTTCCATATTCTGTGCATTTATACATATTGAGATACACATAATGTTTAATAATAATATTTTTCTTTTCATTTTTTTATTTTTATTTATTGCTTATTATACTAAAAAAAGCAAATCCAGCGCCGAGCCAAAAGAAACCTGGTTCGCCTATAACAGCAGCGCACCCACCTCCACATATAAGACAAATGATTATAGTAACTACCCATTCTTTATTGTTAGATGAACCTCCACTGTAAGATGAACCTCCACTGTAAGATGAACCTCCACTGTAAGATGAACCTCCTCCATAATTGGACGAACCATATCCATATGTAGATGAAGATTTGATATTTCTTTTTAACTCTAATAATTCTCCATTGACTTTTTTAATAACTCTAAGATTTTCTATGATTGTTGATTTTATAGAACAATTAATTGAAGAAACTGCATTAGAAGCATCTTGAAGAACATCTACATACGACTTAAAGCTTGTTGAAGTAATTGTAGATTTATAACCCAATTTAAGTGCATTGTTTAAGGAATCCATTTCTTTATTGTAACACATAATAACAGATCCATTGACTCTTGAATAAATTTCATCAATTAGATTTGTAAATTGAAAATTATTAACCCCCAAAATTCCTTTTAATTTATTTAAATCTGATTTTGTTTCTGAAACTAATTTTTTAAGTTGCTTAATAATTGAAGATTTTGAACTAACAATCGTAGAATTATTTTTAACAAAAGGAGCATTAAACAAATCAAAAGAGTTAATTTTTGTATTTATCGAATCTAGTATTGATTTGACAATCTGATTCTCTATTTCTTTACGAATACTCTCCTCCTCAGAAAAAATTTCTAACAATAATTTATTTTGATCATGTCTTGGAAAAAGTTCTTTCAACAAATACCTTGTATTCTGTATATACCTATCAATAAATAACTCTTGATTTATTTTACCACTATTAGAAGTTATTAAACTTTCAAAACTTTTAAAAACAAAATTATCTTTTATTATTCTATATTTGTTTTTGATAGAATTCTTTACTCGTTCAGCATCTTGATGATTAGTATAGTTAATAATTTCTAGAGTAGAATGATTTAAAATAGAACTAAAAGAAGATGTGGAAATTTCAAAATTTCTACTACCCTTCCTAAAGCTTTCTAAGGCCTGATCAATATTCTTTTCTGAAGATAGTTTATTTAGAGCAATTTCATCAATCTTAGAACCATTTACAAACCAAAAAATCGAATATAATAACTTATCTAAATCATCATGTATTTTTCTTTTTGCATCCGTAACTAATTCCTTGGTCCTTATTAATGAATTTAATGGGGGGGTTATATCAAATTTTAGATTAGTACTTTTACCAATTTCTAAATATCTAAGAATAAAAGTCTCTGATTCCAATGCATCTCTTGCAGATGTATTACTAATAATTCCTAAGATTCTAAAAGGATTATTTTCTATAATATTCATTGGTTACTGGTATAAGAAAACAAATATAAGAATAAAAATGAAAAAACTTACATTTAAAATATATTTAAAATAACTCAAGATAATTGTGGAAAATCCAAAGAATGTTCACATTTTTTCGGAGATTTGCATTAAAAATAAACCCAGTCAATTAGCTTACGATTATTCTATAATAATTTTTTTTTCAACTGTTCCGTCATCATAAATATAAAAAAGAGGAATATTTGCACTTTTTTTAACCTCTCTTCCTAAAAAATCTTTGATTTTAATTTGTTTTTTATTGAATTTTGAACCTTCAAATCCTAATGGATTAATCATTGGAAGGACAAAGTCAACAACTACAGGGAAATGATCAGAAGCCTCTTTAGTGTCATTCCAAATTAAATTATTCTGTAATAATAAAGAAGGACTCATATGCTCTGTTGATATAATAAATGATTTATCAGATGACATAACACTATTAGTAAAAAAGATGAAATCTAATCTTCCTGGAGGAAAATCTCCAACTGAAGGATTACTCTTATCCCATGTATATGCAATATTTTGCTCATTAAAATAACAAATTTGATCTTTCAGAGAAGTATTATTCCAATCAGGAAAACCTCCACTTCCAAATGTAATAGTATCAGAAATTGTACCATTTAAAATAGTGTAATACTGCTCTGAATATCCAACTAAATTCATATCTCCAGAAAATGAAATCGGTGTGTTGATTGGTAAATCTATAACGCCGCCTACTGATTTAGCATCATGTATAAATTGAATTAAAGCATCAAAATTTTCCTGCCTCCCCTGATTATTACTACAACATGGAGGATGACCATTTAGTATTAAAATATCTGTAGAATAAATACTATCGGGTAAATCTATTAATTCTGCATCAATCCTATCAGCGACCTGCCAGGATTGTAATGATGGGTATTTGGATATTGTAAGATTACCTGAAATCATATCAGGAAATATATAAGGGTAACTTATAGGAACCGTGTTTAAGAAGTTAAGAACATCATTATAGCTTGTATTTCCACATTCCTGGTAGGTTACAATATCAGGATTAACACTTGTCAGTATCTTTCTATGCTTGTCAACACGACTATTGTTAATTAACCCATTACTCCAAACATTATAGGTCATAAGGCGTAAATTTCTTGGATTATTTTTAGAAAAATCAATAGGCGTTGTAGATACTGATGAACAATTGTCAAAAATATATGTAAATTTATCACCATTGTCAGGCATAAAATCATTACCAATTTTTTCTCTTATAGAAATACATATAGTATCTGACAATAAAGTTCTATTTATAGCAATCTCAAATTCATCCGAACTGTATGTAGGAAGTGGAATAACATCTAAATCATAAAAAGAAAGGGTGTCAACGAAATTAGGATCAGAATCGTCAAATATAAATTTATCATAAAAATTAATACCATATTCAGACCCAATATTATTTACATAAAAACCCGTGGATACATTGTTGTCAGCATCGATATTAATCATCATTTCCGCGGGATTATAAAACTGTTCTGTTAGGTCAATTTCAGTATTACAACTAATCTTAATAAATAAATAATCATTATCGTTACAGACACTAAAATCTAATAATTCTATGCCTTGAGAATCTGTAGAATCATCTACATAAGTATTAAGATTAAAATGAGTATTCCAGTCATTAAAAAAACCATCTATCTTAATAATATTTTGTGAAGAAACATCAAATACAAATAACAATAAAATACAAGAAATATATATTACTTTTTTCATTGAGTTAATTTAATTAAAGCGAATAAAAAAAATTTAGTGAACAATTCCAAATTATATTTTAAGAAAATCTTTTTTTAATAAAACAATTATTTTCAAATAGACAATTATAAAAATTATTTTTATTTATTCTAAATATAAATTTCTAAAAATCAAATAGTTGTACACAAGAAAAATAAATATTTAATTATGTTTGTATATGTATTATTAAAAATAAAACTATGAACAAAGAATTATACAACATGCTTTTAAAATCAGCAGAAGCTGATAAAGCAAAAGCCTTACTATCATTAGAACTTTTAGGAAATAAATCTGTAGGTATTGGAGATCACTCAACAGAAGATTTCTATAAAAATGCGGAAGAAGCTCTTAGCATGCTAGTGGATGCAGACGATAGAATCAAAGCTCTCAATTCGTATTTCAACAAGTAAAATTACAAGTTATATAATCTATTCTTCTGAATAGCTATATGAAAAAATTACCACTAGAATATAAAACAGCCTGACCTCCAATTCTAACTCTTTCAGGAAGATTCTGACATTTTAAATAACCTCCTCGTTTTGAAAGTTGAGAAGATATCATTTTATCTTTCATAAGAAAGGTGGCCCAATATGGAATCAATGAACAATGTGAAGAGCCTGTTACTGGATCTTCTAAAATAGTTGCCTGCGGAGTAAAATATCGAGAAACAAAATCTACATGATCTCCCTTTGAAGAAACAACTACACCTCCAAAGCCTAAATTTATTTTATCAAAAAAATTTCTGTTAATTTCAATTTGCTCAACTTCTGCCTGATTTTCATATATTAGTAAATAATCTCTTGATTTATAGATTTCCTTTGGTTGTATATTTAACGATTTTTCAATTTCTAAGGGCAAACTACTAGACACAGCTTTTCTAGAAGGGAAATCTAAAAAATAAAAATCCTCAATTACTTCAACTATCAATTTACCACTCATAGTTTCAAAAAAAATTGTATCTGAACTATAATTTAAATAATTTTTAATCACAAAGGCAGTAGCTAAAGTTGCGTGACCACATAAGTCTATCTCTATATCTGGAGTGAACCATCTTAGTTTAAAACCATTTACTTCTGCAATAAAAAAAGCTGTTTCCGCCACAGAATTTTCTTGAGCTATTTTTAATAAAATCTCATCTTCTAACCACTCGTTCAATTGAACTACACAAGCCGGATTTCCTTCAAAAATCTTATTTGTAAATGAATCTACTTGATAATATTTAAATTTCATATATATTGATAATTAATTAAACTAGTATTGTATAAAATCAAAATGTAAAATTTTAGAAAACAAATTTAACTGAATTTGATGAATTGCAATTTATAATGTTTTTAAAATTAGTAATAATAAAATTCCTTGATTCAGAAATTCTTTAATTTAGCACATATGAAAATATTAATTAGAAAAGGCATAAAAAAAGATTTACCTCAGGTTTTATCATTAATCAAAGAGCTAGCAAAATTTGAAAACGCAGAACATGAAGTCACTATCTCAATAGATGATTTAAAAAAAGATGGTTTTGGAAAGAATCCTTTTTTTCAATTTATAGTAGCTGTAGTTGATGAAAAAATAATTGGATTATCTTTTTATTTTATTAGATATTCAACTTGGAAAGGAAAATTTCTTTTTTTAGAAGATCTTATAGTTACAGAGAAGTTTAGAAACCAGGGTATTGGATCTAAATTATTTGAGGAAACAATAAAAATTTGTAAATCAGAGTCTATGAATGGAATGTTTTGGCAGGTTCTTGATTGGAATAAATCAGCAATTAAATTTTATAAAAAATATAACTCAAATATCAGTGGAGAATGGTTAAACGGTAAACTAACTAAAAATGATATTGAAAAAATTAATTAGATTCCCTGATGCAGTCTTAATTATTCAAAAATTATTTTTTTCTCAACCTCACCATTATCATAGATGTATAATAGAGGTTTGTTTTTACATGTACTATTTTCTCTTCCCAGTATATCAACAATTCTAATAAGATTTTGAGATTTTACAATATTAAAATCAATTTGATTTGTTGAGTTACAACCAATAAGACCATTCATGTCGAATTTAGACAAAAACTTCCACACCTCAGCACTAGCATTAATATCTTGATTTCCCCATGAACTAAAAGGGGAGGGCCAATCATGACCTCCATTTATAATTTTCAATTCTTCAACAGAAACACATCCATCTCCATTTTGCCATGAGTACCTTTCAACAGTACTACCATCTGAGGTATTTAAATCTGGTAATTGTGTTGTTATTGGAAAAACATCCGTATTATTTGAATAAGCCCAGAAACTATCTATAGACGCAACTGAAAAATACCATCCATTTTGGTCATTATATGGGTGTATGTCATCATCAGTTCCATTTATGCTTAGTACAGCTGTTGGGTGTGTTATACTACAGCTTGAAAATGCCCCGTAAAAGGCAGCACCAGCAACGGAAGCGATTGCAGTTATTTTATTATTAAGCTGACAAGCTAACTCATAGGAAAACATACCTCCAAGTGAATATCCGCAAGCATATATTCTATTTAAGTCTATGTTATATTCAGATGATATTGTATCAATCAAAGTTTCAATAAAAAAGATATCTTTATGATCTGTTGGCTCTTTATGCAACCAATTTGTTGAGTTTCCATCACCCGGATCTTCAAGAGCTTGAGGATAAACCAATATAAAATTAGCAGTATCTGCTATAGATCTGAAATCTGCTTCATAATTCATAAAGTCATTAGCATACCCGGAACCCCCATGAAATGCAAATAAAATTGGCGTCGAAATTGATGGTGAATAAGTTTGAGGAACATAAAGAATATATTCTCTGTTATTTCCATCATACCAAATGTTTTCAGTGGTTAACTGTTGTGATATAACAACATAAGGGAAGCATAATAATAAAAGTATTTTTTTCATAAATCAAATTATTAATTTAAACAAAAATATTAAAAAAAAACAAGATTTCATCAAAATTAAAACTATCTTTTTAGGATTAAACTCACTTATTTGAGCTTTAGTAAATAATTATTTTTTAAATCGATATTTTATTGTAACTTGAACTAAATTTTTAATTTAAAACCTAATGAAGAATATAAAACTGTGTTTCATAATTTCTCTTACTATTATTCTTTTTTCTTGCTCCAAAAATGAACCAATATCAATGCGTTGGGACTTGACTGGATGCTCTAATCCATGGGACGACCACTTTAGTTTAGATACATTTTCAACTGACAGTTACAATGCGGGTATATATAATTTCCTTACTGAAGAAGGAATAGCGGTTAATAATATAAAATCTGAATTTGATTCTTCAAAAGTAGAGTTATGTTATGCTTGTCATTGTAAAACCGGAACTATAATCATTATAAACATTTCAACTAAAAACAGAAAAAAACTAAAAAAGTTAGTTACGAACAATCAATTTGATTTGAGTTTTTACTAAAACAAATCTAAAGGAAATTCATTAAATATCAGTTGTATATCTATATAAAAAACACCCTGAATTTATAGTGAGATTTTAATAATATCTTAATTAATAAATACATTTGTAAGGATTACCCCTCATAAATCTTCTTTTGGTAGAATAAAATAATCATATCAATTTATTTTGCTTGAGCGTTTTCAAGTATATAAACACAACGATAAATATCATCAGCATTTAACTTTAAAACTCCTGTGATAGTTGCAAATTGATCCATAAAAAAAGAATCATTAACTGATTTTAAACTTAATTCTATTACCGTTTCTGGACCTCCAGCTCCACAAAAAAAACAGGATGCAAAAGGTCCTTTAGAAAGAACATAATAACCATTATCAGGGTCTAATGCTAGAATATATCCACTAATTGATACTTTTTTATCATGAATTTCTTTAACACTAGGACCGAAATATGGATATAAAACATATTCACCTATTGAATCAATATACATATCTGAAAATTGAACATCTTCTAAATCCTCCCAATTAATTTGGGTTTGACAAAAACTTAATTTTATAATAAATAAAAAAATGATGATTAAATACCTATGCATTTGATAATACTTTTGGAATATTAATTTTAGAGGTGATAATAGCTGGGATTAATGAAGCAATTAACCCGATAAACAATGATATTGAAAACAACCATAATTCATCAGTAATCAATATATATTCAATACTATTTAACATTTGCTGTTGATTAACCATAAAAGAAGTCGAAAACAAAATCAACCTACTAGTCATCAAACCAAAAATAGTTCCTAGGGTTGATATAGTTAATCCTTCTAAAAAAACTAATTTAATTAATTGTAGTTTAGTAGCTCCATGTACGCGAATTAAAGCAAGTTCATAACGCCTATTTTTAAGTGAATTATACAAACTAAAAAATATACTTAATCCTGAAACAATTATAATAATTAAAGCTATTAAATTTACAGTTTGCACCCCAAATCCAAGTAAACTAGTTAATCGATTTATTTCTAATACTGGCATGGCCGCTTGTAAATTTGTAGTTTCATTAACTTTTCTAGGCATTTGAATAAAAGCCACAGGACTTTTAAATCGAACTAACATAGAAGTAATCATAAATTTTTCCGAATTATAAATATCTTCATTATGATTTTCATCTGCGTGATGATGATCGTGATGGTCATGATCTTCACAAGTGTGATGGTCATGAGTATTGTGAACATCCCAAACACTTTTTGTGTCAGTAATTATTAACTTATCAATTGTAGTGTTGGATTGTTTTAAAATACCAACTACCTCATAGTGGTGATGATCATGTACATGACCGTCATCTCCAAAACCATGAGTACCACAAAACATATCTCCGATGCTTAAATTAGTTATATCAGCAACAGTGCTTCCAATAACAACTTGCATACTTTTATCCCATAAAACACCTTTGGATAAATCTGCGTCGTAAAGATCAATATACTCCTGGGTAGTCCCAACAATTCTAAATCCATTATAAGAATCTCCATAAGATAGAGGTATAGTTTGGTCAACCATAGTATTTTTCGTTAGCTTTTCAACCTCTTTATATGAAATATTTCCTGTAGGATTATCAATATGATAAATACTAGAAAGAATCAATTGTAATGGACTACCTTTTGCACCAATCACCATGTCAATTCCTCTAAGATTGTCTTGAAGTTGTTTGTCAATTTGATTATTCAATAATAATAGAAGAGATATTACGCCTACTCCAAATGTCATTAGTAATATACTTAAAATTGTATTTAGAGGATTATAAATAATATTTCTCCAAGCTAATCTACTAATATTCATAATGTAATCGATTTATTAAATTGAGTCTTTATTCGATTATCATGAGTAATGATAATTAATTTAGATTTATTTTTTTCAGCCTGTTCTTTAAGTAATTTTATAATTCTTTGACAATTAACATCATCTAAACTTGATGTTGGTTCATCAGCTAATATTAAATCTGGTTGTTTAATTACAGATAATGCGATAGAGGCTCTTTGCTGTTCTCCTTGACTTAAATCGTCTGGCATACTATCTAATTTATTACCTAGACCTAATTCATTCAAAAGTTGCGTAACACGTTTTTCATCCTGTATATTTTTTGATAAATATAGAGATAACAATAGATTGTCAAATATATTTAAGTTTCTCACAAAATGTGGATTTTGGAAAATCATACCAATGCGCCTTCCTCTAAATTGATCCATTTCTTTTAAAGATAATTCATTATAATTAACGCTATCTAAATGAATTTGACCTGATTTTGGTTTCAACAATCCTGCTAAAATTTGAATAAAGGTAGTCTTTCCTACTCCTGAATCACCTAAGACTAATAAACTATCTGCATTATTCAACTGAATATCAGGAAAGTTAAATTTAGAAAGTCCATCGTATGTAAAATTTATAGATTCTGTTTTTAACATATTTTATTAAATTATAACTAGATATTTAATTTTCCAAATATAAAAAAAAAGATAAAATAAATAACGCAGCCAAGTTGCGTTTATATAAAAAAAAAACCTATTATTGCCAAAAATTAAAATTATCAAATGTATAAGTTATCGTTACCCTTTGATACTATAGGAATGTTTGCCGGTATTTTATGCACTATTCATTGCTTAGCAACACCTCTTTTATTTATTGCTAAAGCCTGTTCAACTACTTGTTGTGGTGACGCTCCTGTTTGGTGGATAATGATCGATTATTTATTCTTATTTATTTCATTTACAGCTATATATTTTATAAGTAAATCTTTAAATATAAAATGGTTGAAAATTTCTTTTTGGATTTCATGGATCATTTTATTTTTTACAATATTAGATCATTCAGTTGGAATTTTTATTCTGCCACAAAACTTTATTTATTTACCTTCTGCTTTAATTATCTTATTACATTTTTACAATTTGAAATTTTGCAAATGTAAGACGGAAACATGTTGTTTGGAGACAAAATAACACTAAAGAATAATTTTATTGTCTAATAACTTTAATGTAGTGAACTTGTAATTGATTTATTAATATTGAAATAAAGTAATGACCTTTAGGAAGATTATCATGTGGATTCCATGAAATAGAATATTTTCCAGGATCTAATACTTTTTCAGAAAGAGTTGCTACTATCTCTCCTTGAATATTATAAACAGAAATAATTACTTTTGATTTTGTAAATACTCCATAATTTATTTCAATATTATCAATAAATGGATTGGGATTAGCACTATAAATTATACCTTTTTCTAGATAAATATTATTTGTATCAACTGGAATTCCATTACCATTAATTATAATATCCCAACTGCCTTCTAGGTCACCATTAGCGTTTGTAACTAATGGAATAATTCGATGAGTAGCATCAAAAGAACCACTATTAACTGAAGCAGCAGCGTCTGTAGGAATGTAAGGATCTCCTTGAAAGTAAAGTTGTGTGATTAAGGTATTGAATCCTGGAGGTGTAATTTTAAAATGGATATGCGAAGGTCTATAAGTAGATCCATTAAGATATAATCCAGGTTTAATAGTTTCAAAAATATAAAATCCTTGACTATTTGATGTTGTTTTTCCTCTTAAATTATATCCTGTATTATCATAAAGTCCTGCATCATTAGCATGCCAAATATCGATTTCTGTATTTGGAATAACTTCTGAACATTCCAGATTAAATACTTGTCCACTAATAATAATCTTTATACCAGGCTCATTAACATTGGCAAGTTGATTATTCTGAATAGTAGGAGCATTAGCAGTATAAAAAGGACCTTGTCCATATATGTCTTGTGTTGATGGATTACAAGAATAACTTGAATGCTTTTTAGTAAAATTCGAAGGGTTGTTTTCTGCCTTAATAATAGTTGGTAAAATTGAAGCAGACAATAAAGACAAAGAGGTATTCTTTAAAAATTGTCTTCTTTTATTTTTTTCCATAATACAAAAGTATTAAATTATTCTCTTTTAATTAATTTTTGAATCGATTCCTCTGATTTTAGTACAATATCATCAATCTCCAAAGAATGAAAATCGATTTTTTTTCCAAAAATAATATTACAATTATAAGGAAGTATAATACTCGTTCCTTTAGGCAGGGTTTTGTATATACCATCTAGATATACTGGAATTACATCAATTTCAGGATGCTTTTGAATAAGATATCCTATTCCTTTTTTAAAGTTTGACATTACCCCTGGTGTCCCTCTAGAACCCTCAGGATATAGAATAACTGACCTACCCTTATTTAATAATTTACTTATCACTTCAATAGGATCAATATCCTTGTCAGAATTTGCTTTTTTTCTTGGTATTAAAATAGCATTAACTAAATATTTCATTAAAAACTTATTAAGTTTAGTTCCTCCAAAAAAATCTGAAGCTGCAATGGGATGTACTCTATGAATATATTTTGATGGCATTGCGCTCATTATAGCCATAGTATCCATATGACTATTATGATTTGCTATTAAAATAAATTGCTTTTTCTTTCTGAGAGATTTATGGTTGTGATATTTTAAACCAATTATTATTTTATTGAAACTTCTCCAAAAAACAGTATATATTAATGTTAAGATTAATTTTTTCATTTAAGCAAGAAGTAAAAAATAAATTAAATGAAAAAACGGCGAAGAAGTAGTTGAAAGGCTATCAATCCTATCTAAATACCCTCCGTGCCCTGGTATTACATCACTCATATCCTTTACTCCAAAGTCTCTTTTTACAGCAGATATAATTGCATCCCCCATGAAACCCAGTATCGCAATACAAGCGCTAATTAAAATCAGAGGCAATGTTTCTAATGGGGTAAGAAAGCCCATAAAATATCCAATTATCATACTACAAATAACACCTCCAATAAAACCTTCCCAAGTTTTATTAGGACTTACATTAGGCAATATTTTATGTTTGCCAAAAATTTTTCCACAGATAAACTGCATTATATCATTTGCCTCGGTAATAAAAATCAAAAATAGCAATAAAGCCTTTCCTGAAATATTTCCCGTATTCATTTCTGGAAAACTAATTAAAAGACCTAAATGACTTATTCCAAACACACCAAGCATTAGAGAGGTTGGAAGAATGCACATTGAACTAATAATATCAGTTGTATCGCCAGATAATACCAAAAGAAATGGAATAATAATAAATAGAAATACTGGTATAAATATTAAAAACATTGTATACCATCCCTGAAAGGCAAAATAATATTGAAAAGGAATAGATAAATAACAAGCTAATAAAACAGTTCTGTCAGAATCTCTTAACTTTAAAAGAGTATATATTTCTCTTAAAGTAAAAAAGGAAAGAAATGCTAGGCCTAAATAAGTAACAATAGGATGAACTAAAGAAGCAAAA
>CEOV01130550.1_pt1 | contig 14033 bp, 10 predicted proteins | sample 530631 | NCBI WGS metagenome assembly CEOV01 (sample SAMEA2620756, study PRJEB7988) | marine metagenome | isolation source: saline water (ENVO:00002010), including
AGCGATTAAAAATGATATTGCAATTTATGCGATTCATACAAACCTAGATAATGTTATTGGAGGAGTGAACAGTAAAATTGCTGATTTATTAGATTTACAGAATCAAGAAATTTTATCACCAAAGAGAGATTTATTAAGAAAACTCGTAGTGCATGTTCCTAAAAAATACGCTGAAGAGTTGAAAGAGTCCTTATTTAATGTTGGAGCTGGAAAAATTGGTAATTATAAGAACTGTTCTTTTCAAACTTATGGTGAGGGAAGCTTTCTTCCGTTAGATAAATCAATCCCAACTATCGGAGAAATTGGAGTTCAAGAAAGAGTTGAGGAGGTTAAGATAGAACTTGTTTTTCCAAAATATATTGAAACTTCTTTAATAAATGAGATGAAGAAAACTCATCCTTATGAGGAAGTTTCTTACCAAATATATAAATTAGAAAATATTTTTCATGAGGTTGGTTCTGGAATTGTTGGAGAGTTAGATAATGAGATTTCGTCAATAGAGTTTCTTAATAAATTAAAATCTGTAATGAAAACAGATTGTATTAGATATACTACAATAGTAAAAGACACTATCAAACGTGTGGCGATTTGTGGGGGAAGTGGTAGTTTTTTGTTAAATAAAGCTAAATCGGTACAATCAGATGTTTTTATAAGTTCTGATTTTAAATATCATGAGTTCTTTAATGCGGAAGACGATATAATAATTGCTGATATTGGACACTATGAAAGTGAACAATTTACAAAGGATTTAATTTATGACCTGCTTATCAATAATTTTAGTAAGTTTGCAATCCGATTATCAAAAGTGAATACAAACCCAATTAATTACCTGTAAAATGGCGAAAAAAACAATTAGCGTATCAGTTGAAGAAAAATTAAAAGCACTTTATGATTTACAATGTGTAGATTCAGAGATTGATAAATTAAGAATTGTAAGAGGTGAATTGCCTGTAGAGATACAAGATCTAGAAGATGAGATTGTAAGGATAGAATCAAAATTAGAGAAGTTTGAGCAAGAGAAACTTTCTTTGAAAGATGATATAAAATTTAAAAAAGAATCAATTAAAAATTCTACGGAGCTAATTGAAAGATATAAAACTCAGTTAAACAATATTAAAAATAATAGAGAATTTACATCTTTAACTAAAGAGGTTGAGTTTCAAGAGTTAGATATGGAGCTTTCTGAGAAACGAATCAATGAGTTTAAAGCGAAAATAGTTATGAAAGATGAGGTTATTGCCTCATTAACTGAAACTTTAACAGAAAATAAAGAGGATTTAGAGTCTAAGAAATCAGAACTTTTAGAAATTACTTCAGAAACAGAAACTGAAGAGAGGGAGTTAATGAAAAAATCAGAATTAGCTAAGAAGAAAATAGATGATAGATTACTATCTTCTTATAATAGGATTAGAAATAGTGTTAGAAATGGATTAGCCCTAGTTTCTGTAGATAGAGATGCTTGTGGAGGATGTTTTAATAAGATTCCTCCTCAAAGACAATTAGACATTAAACTTCACAAAAAGGTAATTGTTTGTGAACATTGTGGAAGAATATTGGTAGATTCTAATATTCTTTCAGAAAAATAATTTTAAAAATATTTATATAAAAAAAGTAATCGAGAGATTACTTTTTTATTGACTTAATATCTGAAACCTAGTGTAAACAGTAAATAATGTCTTTCACTATTAAGTAATGCACTAGTTTCTGTTTCGGGATTATACAAACTATATTCTGATGAATTCTTAGAGATAGTGTAACTAAAGTCTAGGAAAGATGATCCAAGGTCAACTCCTGCTCCAGCGCTATAATTTTCCGTCTCAAATTCAGGATTATTCTTATATGGAGATCCATATAGTGCGTATCCAGCTCTCAGTTTAAAAGGATTGAAATTAGCTTCCGCTCCTAACCTAATATTTATTGCTTCTCCATATAGGTTTTTAATTGTATTATTTTCATCCGTGAATTGATATCTATCAGAGTAAAGCTGAGTAAAACTATAATCGGTTTTCTCTACCTCAGCATTTACTAAAAATTGATTATTTATTACTGAAGAGAAGCTAGCTATTACTTTCCATGGAGTTGTAATTTGATATGTGAAATATCCGATAGGTGAGTTTTCTGTAATATTATCTCCATTTTTCCAATTAGTAGTAATTGAAGTGTTATAGTTTTCCTCCATAGAAATATATGAAGGACTATGAATCGCTCCCCCTAGTTTTGTATTTTCAGCAATCCTAACAATCGCTCCAATTTTTAGATTTATTCCGCTACCATGAGCTAATAAACCTTCTTCATAAACAAAACTACTTAAATCTTGACTCGTGTCTGCAAAATCACTTTCTGTATAACTAGAATTTTCTGAATACTGTATTGAAGGTACTCCAATTGTTGCTCCGAAATAAACTTTTTCTTCATATGATGTCCCTAAAGAAAATACATATTCCCCCATTTCTCCAACTGAATTCACTTGTTTACTTTGAGTTTTTTCAACATTAGGGTTTGCGTTGGATATATAATTTCCATTGTCAAATGCATACCATCCTGTAGCTGTGTCTACAAAATTATTTTCTAAGTCTATTAAGTCACTCCAAAAAGCCGGTTCTGCGCCCCAATAATCCAAATTATCTATTGTTTTACCCTGTGCTTGTTCCAAGATTAATTCTGCCAATGAAGAATGAGAATTTTTAGTAACAGTAAAAAAACCACTATCATAATTTGCAAGTTGATTCCATCCAAATCCTAAATTGATTCTTTTCCATTGATCGTCTTTATTTATTCCAGTAGCTATAAATCCAAAATTATTGATATTAATTCCAAACTGATTATTATAGAACGTGTTTCCATTCAATGAACTATTTACTTCCGTCGTAGAAAAACTTGGTGTAAAGGTCAACTCTGAATTTTGGTAAAGTCCAATTCCAGCAGGGTTATAACTTAAGGTGCTAAAATCTCCACCTAGACTACCAAAACTACCCCCCATTGAATTAAATTTTGCTGTTCCAAAAATGTTTTGTTGAGAATATCTTAATGCATCAATTTCGTTTTGTGAATATAATTGAGTAGCTAATACAAATATTATAAATAGGAGTAAATTTTTTTTCATTTTTTTATCTTCTTGGTTTTACACTTCTGTTTCCTCCGGAACCTCTACTTCCTACTGATGAGTTGTTTCTTGATCTAGAGTTATTGTAACTTTTATTTGGAGTAGATCGATTAGGATTGTTATAACTTCTATTAGTCTTTGTTTTACTTTTATTAGAGTAACTTCTATTAGTCTTAGTTGTATTTTTATTAGAATAACTTTTTGTAGTATTTTTTTTGCCTATTGTGTTTCCTGTATTGGGTTTATTTACAGAGTTATTCGTATTATGTTTCGTTTTAATGTTGTTATAATTAGTTTTTATTGTAGAGTTATATCTATTAATATTTGATTTAACGATATTATTAGAATTATTTTTTATTACAGAACTATTGTTTGGTTTATTAGATGAGGAAGAATTAGTTATATTATTAATACCATTATTATAATTTGGCTTGGCTGTCAGGTTTCTATTTCTTGATGAAAAACTACCTCTGTGTCCAAACACATAATCTGTGGAATTAGTTGTATGAGTATGGTTCCATCCATGATAATTTCCGTGATGATGATAGTTATAATACCCTGCATAGTAATAAGGAGTGTAGTAAAAAGAGTAATAATCATAAAAAGGATCATAATACCCATATCCTCCGTAATAATAAGGAGAACTCCACCCATAACTATTATAAATGCTGTTTCCGTAATGGTATGGATTTCCTGAGTACCAATAACTATTAGTATAATAATTTCCATAATAATCATAACTATAGTATGGTCTATGGAAACGTCTTATTCTTGAAGAGTAATAGAAGTTGTACGGAGAATCATTATCGTAATAATTGTTTATTATAGTTGTTCCTTCATCATATGTAAAAGTATCTTTTTTTAATATTTCTAATTCTTCATAATCTTCTTCCATCACATTAACATCATTATTGTTTTCTTTAGCAGATGTTGTAACAATAAACTCATCTGAAGTTAAATAATTTGGATCATAATAATTATTGCTATAATAACTTGTTGTGCAAGAACTAATTGAGAATAATAAAATAATTAGATAAGAAATTTTAGTTTTCATATTTTTATTTTTTAGTTTGACTAAAGTAAACAAAGATAGTTTAATTTATTAAATTTGCTCTCCCATTTCTATCTAAACGAGAATTTTGGGATAAAATTACAATATTTTATATTAAAAATGGCAAAAAAGTTAACATCTAGAGAAAAAGATTACTCTCAATGGTATAACGATCTTGTTCAGAATGCAGATTTAGCTGAAAATTCTGGAGTAAGAGGATGTATGGTAGTAAAACCTTATGGTTTTGCAATATGGGAAAAGATGCAAGCGGAGTTAGATAGGATGTTTAAGGAAACAGGACATGAGAATGCATATTTTCCTCTTTTTATTCCAAAATCTTATTTTAGTAAGGAAGCGAGTCATGTAGATGGATTTGCGAAAGAATGTGCTGTAGTTACACATTATAGATTAAAAAATGATCCTGATGGTAATGGAGTTATAGTTGATCCTGCAGCAAAATTAGAGGAAGAATTAATCGTTCGACCTACTTCAGAAACTATCATTTGGGACACCTATAGAAAATGGATACAATCTTATAGAGATTTACCAATTTTAGTAAATCAGTGGGCAAATGTTGTCAGATGGGAGATGAGGACTAGATTATTTTTACGTACTGCGGAATTCTTGTGGCAAGAAGGGCATACTGCACATGCAACAAAAGAAGAAGCTATAGAGGAAACAAAACAAATGGTAAATATTTATGCAAAATTTGCTAAAGACTTTATGGCAATACCAGTAATTATTGGAACTAAAACGAAGAGTGAAAGATTTGCGGGAGCGTTAGAAACCTATTCTATAGAAGCATTAATGCAAGATGGTAAAGCATTACAGGCTGGTACCTCACACTTTTTAGGTCAGAATTTTGCAAAAGCATTTGATGTGAAGTTTGCAACAAAAGAAGGAAAAAAAGAATATGTTTGGGCTACATCATGGGGAGTTTCTACTAGGCTAATGGGGGCGTTAATTATGACTCATTCAGATGATGCTGGATTAGTTCTTCCTCCAAAATTAGCACCTTATCAGGTTGTTATCGTTCCAATATACAAAGGAGATAAACAATTAAAGGCTGTTTCTGATGTTGCATTAAAGGTTAAAAAAGAATTAGAAGGATTAGGAGTTTCTGTTAGGTTTGATGATAGAGAAACACATAAGCCAGGATGGAAATTTGCTGAATATGAATTAAAAGGAGTTCCTTTAAGGTTATCTCTCGGAAATAGGGATTTAGAAAATGATACAATCGAAATTGCTAGAAGAGATACTATGGAAAAGGAAATTTATCATATCTCTAACATTGGTAATAAGGTAGTTAATTTATTGGATAAAATTCAGGAAAATTTATATATTAAAGCAGAAAATTTTAGAGAAGAAAACACCTTTACAGTAAACACATTTGATGAGTTTAAAAAACGCTTAAAACAAGGTGGATTTATTTATGCTCATTGGGATGGGACTGCTGAGACAGAAGAAAAAATTAAACAAGAAACAAAAGCCACTATCAGATGTATTCCTCAAGACATCTCCAATGAAGAGGGAATTTGTATTTATTCAGGCAAGAGATCTGTAGGAAGAGTTTTGTTTGCTAAAGCATATTAATGATGTCAGAAAATAATCAAATATTACAAATATTACAATCTAAATCTTCCACCAAGCAAGAAGTTTTTAGAACTACGCTTAATGCATTTAGAAAACTTACTAAAATTTTAGAAAAAAAAGCTTCAGAGTTATCTAATGTAATGAGTGAAAGAGATAAGTTCGTAGATATTGGGTTTATTAAAAAGGGAGATTTTGAATCTCATATTAAATTTTCCGGAGATAGATTGATTTTTCATATGCATTCTAATGTATTTGATTTTCCAGATAATCATTCTGTCCAAAAGACATCCTACATAAAAGACGACAACTTAAGAAGTTTTTGTGGTGTAATTCATATTTATAATTTTTTAAACGACTCGTTTAAATATAACAGGTTAAATGATGTTGGTTTTTTAGTTGCTAGAATTTTTATAAATAAAGACAATCATTTTCTAGTTGAGGGAGAAAAACAATTAAGTTTTCTCTATAATGATTTTGTGAATCAGGAATTAAATGATAAATTTTTAGAGAGTATAGTAGATCAATCTATGATTTTTTCGTTAAATTTTGATTTAATAACACCTAATTTTAAAGATGTAAATAGAGTGAATGTTCATCAAATCCTAGATATGAGCAGCTCTCATAAACTCCGAACTTCAAAGACCTTAGGATTTAAGTTTTCTCATGAAAACAAATAAATTATTTTATTTGTAAAATAATAAAAAAACTATAAATTTGCAAACCTAAATTTTAGAAAAGCCGGCCCGGTCGTCTAGTGGTTAGGACGCCAGGTTTTCATCCTGGTAACCGGGGTTCGATTCCCCGTCGGGCTACATAAATTAAATTAAAGAATATGGCAAATCATAAATCTGCAATTAAAAGAATCAGACAATCAGAAAAAAGAAGATTGTTGAATAAGTATTTTCACAAAACAACTAGAAATGCTATGTCTAAACTTAGAGCATTAAACAATAAGAAAGAAGCTACCGTATTGTTACCAAAGGTTGTTGCAATGCTAGATAAACTAACAAAGAGAAATATTATACACAAAAACAAAGCATCAAACTTAAAATCGAAATTGACAAGGCATGTCAATGCTTTGTCTTAATCTAGTTTAGTTATTAATTTAGAGAGGGTCTGTCAGTTTGATGGACCCTTTTTTATTCTATCTTTGATATTAGATTATTTTAGTTTTCTAATAATTGTTGTGTTAATTGTACTAATAGATTGGTATTTTTCCATATATTTAAGAAAAATAAAGATTAATATAAATATGAATGATCAGAATTATAAAATGGTAGCTACTACTATGTTAGGCTTAGAAGAGGTATTGTTTGAAGAGTTAAAGAAATTAGGAGCACAACATATTCATATATTAAATCGCGCAGTAGAATTTGTAGGAGATAAGGGGTTTATGTATAAAGCGAATCTAAATCTTAGAACTGCCATTAGAATTCTAAAACCTATTTTTGAATTTAAAGCACAAAATGAAAAAGATCTATACAGAAAAATATACAATTATAATTGGGAAAAACATTTTGGTGTAGAAAATACTTTTGCAATTCAATCTTCGGGAATTTCAGAAATTTTTTCTCATAGTAAATATACTGCATTAAAAGCTAAGGATGCTATAGTGGATTTCTTTAGAGATTCTTACGGAAAAAGGCCTGATGTAAATGTAGAATCACCAGATGTTCAGATTAATATTCATGTAAGAGAGAATAAATTTACAGTTTCTTTAGATAGTTCTGGATATTCTTTACATAAAAGAGGTTACAAAATTACTTCTGTAGATGCTCCAATAAATGAAGTCTTGGCAGCTGGTCTAATCCTGCTCTCTGATTGGAATCAACTTTCCAACTTTCACGACCCTATGTGTGGTTCAGGAACTATTTTGATTGAGGCGGCAATGATTGCAAATAATATTCCAGCAAATATATTTCGTAAACGCTTTGGATTTGAAGGATGGAAAAATTTTGATTCAGATTTATGGGAAAAAATTAGAGATATTTCTTTAGAAAAAGAAAAAGAATACTATGGTGTTATTACGGGTTCTGATAAGTTTCAAAAATCTTTACGTTCTTGTAGAGCAAATATTAATAATGCTTTAATGAGAGATGAAATTAAAGTTAAGTTAGAGGATTTCTTTGAATCTAATATAAAACCTAATACACACGTGATTTTTAATCCACCATATGGTGAAAGAATGCCTATTAATATAAATGAGTTTTATCAAAGAATAGGAGATACTCTCAAGCATAATTACCAGGGATCTAGTGTTTGGCTAATATCTTCAGATTTGGAGAATTTAAAAATGATAGGATTAAGGCCTTCTAAAAAGATTAAAGTTTTTAATGGCAAATTAGAGTGTAGATTTCTAAGGTTTGATATTTACGAAGGGTCAAAAAAACAATCTAAACAAAAAAGAATGTAAATAATTTTTATTCTATTTTATCTTTTACTGCGAAAATCGTTTCCAAAATACTACTACATATAAATAGAAAAGGTAATTTGAGAAAATCTCAGAGATATTTTCAGAACTAACTATTAAACGAAAAATCCTCTAACTATATAAAGAAAACAAAAAATTGTTCCTGATATATTAAAAAAAACTCTTTTTCATTGGTTTTAAGTTATAATAGTAAGTGTTTTAATACTTTTAATTATTTAAGAGTCTTACAGCTTCTTTTACTTGAATTCTCTGTCCATCTTTTTCAGCATAAATAAAAGCGTCTGAGAAACCATTTTGAGCTACTTCTGATTTCCTAAATTCGGCTTCTGATAGGGAAGAAAATTTTCCAGCAATATATTTATATAAATTCCCATTGTCTAGAATTTTCTCGGCTCCTCCAATTGATTTTATCTTTTGTTGAGTTTTAGAATCTAAATCTTTATTCCAAACTCCAATTTGTACAATAAATTGTATTGTAGGTTCAGTAGTCTTTTCCTTAATTATTACAGTTTCTTGATTTATCTTTCTATTTCTTTTTTGAGTAGTAATTGCAGTACTAATGTTTATTCTTTCCCCATTTTTATAAGTAACAATGAATGCGTCTTCAAATCCTCTAGCTTTCATTTCAGATAGTTTTATTAGTGCGTCTTGGTATTTTGTGAAAGATCCAATTAAATAAAATGTTCCACCTCCTCTCTTAATTGGAATAACATTTAGTCCTTCAAATACATTAGAAGAAAGATCTTTTTCAAAATATCCTAGTTGTACTCTGTATATAACTTTATCTTTATTTTCAGCAATAGTTTCAGATTTTGTTTCATTAGACTGTATTGATTCTGTCGAATCAGCAGATGATTTTAGGTCAATATCTTTAGTGTTCTCATCAGGCAAATCTTCTTTTACCTCTTTTACTTCAACAGGATATTCATAGTATGAAGCAAATCCATTTTCAACAACAATAATATTAGTTTCAGCTAATCTGTCTTTTGTTTCAATATTCATTTGTCTGTTTTCTGCATCATCAATAATTTGATAGTCGCCAACAGCGTATATGAAAGAACCATCTTCTTGAGGGATACTTTCTAGGTCTTCATAGCTTAAGAACTTATTGATCAAGTATGGTGGAATGTCATCTGAAAATCTTCCAATTTGGACCTTATATCTTTTTCCTTTAGGAGGTTTCTGATTACTTTCATTATATTTTAGATTGAAAGCATTTGCTTTTGCAATCAGGTAGTCATTAATAGTTTTAAAATTATCTCTTTTTATTTCAGATTCATTATAAAATTTAGCATATTCTCTAGATGCAGCATCATATTCAGAATACATACTATAATACTCTTTATCTGTAAGTTGTATACCTCTTTCATTTACAACTGCTCCTGATCTTGTGTTTAATTCCTCATCTAAATAGTTAGGAACTCCATCATTATCTCCATCATAAGGACATCCAAATTCATTAACCTTAATACCATTTGGTGTACTAGGACAATTATCATCAATATCAGGAACTCCATCACTATCATGATCCTCAAGGTCCATAGCTTTAAAATTTATATTAGTATAGTTAGATTCATCATAGTAACTATACTCATCTGGTTTAGGGGTAAATAGATCGTAATGTACCATAAAGTTTACAACTGTAAAATTATCGTTATTTTTTAAACTTGTTGCTTGATCAATATCTGAAAAAGATAAATGATAGTTCATTCCAATATCAAATCTAATTCTTTCAGAAACATCTAATGAAATACCTAGTCCTAAAGGAATATTTATTCCAGATTCTATTGGTTCAGAATTTGTACTGAAATACATCCATTGAGTTCCGATAGTACCAAAAGGTGACAATTTTGTGTTTTCCAAGATGTTATTAAATGTATAGTCTAGATGAAATCCTAAAGAATTCAAATCTGTTTCAAAAGATTGTTCTCCCGCATTTTCATATAACTTTGCGTTAGAAGTAAATAAAAAAGATAAATCTAAATCTTTAGAAAGATTTATTCTAATTCCAGTATTTATTCCCATATTACCCAATAAATAGTTTCCGTCGGGACCTTTAATGTCTCCTAACGAATTATAATATCCAGAACCAACAGAAAACATTGGCTGAAAAGCATCTTTTTTAGGAACTTCATAACTTCTCTGTTGAGAAAAAGATTGTATAGATATTAATAGTGATAAAAGTAAAAATATTTTCTTCATAATCAGTTAGTATTTTTATACAAGGCGTAAAAGTACTAAAAATTAAGAAAACTTCCTCTTTCTTTTAGAAATTAGGCTTTAACCCAAATTTGTTATAGAAATTATTGATGATTTCAAGTGCTTCATCTGCTGTGTCCACTACCGAAAATAAATCTAAATCTTCAGGACTTACATTTTTTTCTTTTTTTAACATTATTTGTTTTATCCATTCAATTAACCCTACCCAAAAAGATTTTCCAACCAATACAATAGGGAATTTTCCTATCTTTTTAGTTTGTATTAAAGTAATTGCCTCAAATAACTCATCTAACGTTCCAACTCCTCCAGGTAAAACAATAAATCCTTGAGCGTATTTTATAAACATAACCTTTCTTACAAAGAAATAATCAAAATTAATAAGTTTATCATTGTCTATATAGGGGTTTGATGATTGTTCAAACGGAAGTTCAATATTCAGGCCTACTGACTTCCCTTCTCCTCTTTTAGCTCCTTTATTAGCAGCTTCCATTATACCAGGGCCACCACCAGTAATTACACCATATCCGTTTTGTGTAAGTTGAAAAGCAATCTTTTCTGCAAGTTGATAATAAGTACTGTCTTCTTTAGTTCTAGCAGATCCAAAAATAGAAACACAAGGACCTATTTTTGCCATTGTATCAAAGCCTTCAACAAACTCAGACATTATTTTAAATATTTGCCAAGAATCTTTTGTTTTTATCTCATTCCAACTTTTAGAATCTAATGCCTTTCTCAGTCTCTTCTCATCTCTGTTCATTTTACTAATTTTTTAATTCTTCTTTGAGATACTTGTATGTATACCCAACTTTACCCTTTACGATAGATTCTGGAGTACCGTTACAAATTATCTTTCCTCCTCCTTCACCTCCTTCAGGACCTATGTCAATAATATGATCAGCAGTTTTTATAACATCTAAATTATGTTCTATTATTAACACTGTATTTCCTTGTTTTACTAATATGTTTATTACATCTAATAAAACCTTGATGTCATCAAAATGAAGTCCTGTTGTAGGTTCATCTAAAATATATAGTGTATTGCCAGTGGATCTTTTTGATAATTCAGAAGCAAGTTTTACTCTTTGAGCTTCTCCTCCAGAGAGAGTGGTAGCCGCTTGTCCTAAACGAATATATCCCAATCCTACATTTTGTAATGTTTTAATTTTTCGATAAATAGCTGGAATTTTTTCAAAGAATGTAACAGCTTGATTAATAGTCATATCTAAAACATCTGAAATAGATTTTCCTTTATACCTTATTTCTAAGGTCTCCCTATTGTATCTTTTTCCATTACATGATTCACAATGTATTAATACATCAGGTAGAAAATTCATTTCAATAGTTTTCATTCCTGCTCCTTTGCATTCTTCACACCTTCCTCCAGAAACATTAAAAGAAAATCGCCCAGATTTATATCCCCTAATCTTTGATTCAGGTAAGGATGTGTACAAGTTTCTGATTTGAGAAAAAACAGAACTGTAGGTTGCAGGATTTGATCTAGGGGATCTTCCTATTGGAGATTGATCTACTTCAATTACTTTATCTATATGCTCTAATCCAACAATCCTCTTGTATGGAAGAGGTTCTTGAACACTTCTGAAGAAGAATTTATTTAAGATTGGATATAAAGTACTATTTATTAAAGTAGATTTCCCACTACCAGAAACTCCTGTAACACAAGTTAAAGTACCTAAGGGGATCTCTAAATTTACATTCTTAAGATTATTTCCTCTAGCTCCTTCTAATATTAGACTCTTTCCATTTCCCTTTCTTCTTTTTTTTGGAATATCAATTTTCTTTTTGCCATTTATATATTCAGATGTTGTGTTTTTGTCTTTTAAGAATATTTTTGAATCACCTGAGAAAGTTACTTCACCACCATGAATACCAGCTTCAGGACCTAGATCAACAATATAATCAGATTCAATAATCATATCTTTATCGTGTTCTACGACAATTACTGAGTTACCAATATCTCTTAATTCCTTTAAAGATCGGATTAATTTTTCATTGTCTCTTTGATGCAATCCAATACTAGGTTCATCAAGAATATATAATACATTAGTAAGTTGAGATCCAATCTGAGTAGCTAATCTGATTCTTTGTGATTCTCCACCTGAAAGTGTATTTGAGCTCCTATTTAAAGTTAGATAACCTAGTCCTACATCTAAAATAAAATTGGTTCTTTTCTCTAGTTCCTTTAAAATTTGTGAAGAAATCTTTAGTTGGTTTTTATCTAATTCTTTCTTAATTGTTTTTACCCAGTTATAAAAACTTGAAAGATCCATTGTTGTTAGATCTTTTATACTTTGGTTGCCAATCTTATAGCTCGTTGATTCTTTATTCAATCTACTTCCATCACAATTTTTACAATGATATTCACTCATGTATTTCCCCGCCCATCTACTGATAGATTTTACATATGTTAATCTAGATTGTTCTTCAATAAAATTAGCTATTCCATCAAATTGTATATTATATGTTTTTGTTATACCAATATTTTTAATATTTACAGTAAAATTTTCGTGTAATCCATATAAAATAGCATTCATTCCATCTTTGTTAATCTGATTGATAGGTGTGTTTAAATCAAAGTTATATTTCTTGCCTATTATTTCTATTTGTTTTAAAAACCAATTTGAGTTTTGTCCCTCAATCGCTACAATTGCTCCTCTATTGATACTAAGTTTTACATCAGGAATAATTTTTTTCAAATCTACTTTTTTATGAAATCCAAGTCCATTACAACTTTGACAAGCTCCTTTTGGAGAATTAAAGGAAAAGTTATTAGGTTCGGGATTACTGTAAGCAATTCCAGTTGTTGGACACATTAGATTCTTACTAAAATAACTAATTTTTCCACTCTCATTTTCTAAAATCATTAATACACCATCACCATCTTTTAAAGCAGTTTTAATTGATGAAACTAATCTATTTTTATTTTCCTGGTTTACTTTTAATCTGTCAATTACTATCTCTATATCATGTGTAACATATCTGTCGAGCTTCATTCCTGGAATTAAATCTCTAATTTCTCCATCAATTCTTACTTTTATATAACCTTGTTTTAAAGTCTTACGCAACAACTCTCGATAATGACCTTTTCGCGATCTTACGATTGGAGAAAGAATATTAATTTTCTTATTTTTAAAATTTTTTTGAATTAGGAGAGTAATTTCTTCATCAGTATATTTTATCATTTCCTCCCCAGTCTTATAAGAGTATGCTTTTCCAGCTCTAGAATATAACAATCTTAAATAATCATATATTTCTGTAATAGTCCCAACTGTGGATCTGGGGTTTCTGTTAGTTGTTTTCTGTTCTATAGAAACAACAGGGCTAAGTCCTGTAATTTTGTCTACTTCAGGCCTTTCTGTATTGCCTAAAAACTGTCGTGCATAGGCATTAAATGTTTCTAAATATCTTCTTTGTCCTTCAGCGTGAATGGTATCAAATGCTAATGATGACTTTCCACTTCCACTTTTACCAGTGAAAACTACAAGTTTATTTCTAGGTATAGAAACATTTACATTTTTTAAATTATGTACTCTTGCTCCTATAACTTCAATTTTATCTTCCTTCATCTAATTTTTAAAAATATAAACCTCATCTTTTACAGGTATAATTATAGTATA
>CEOV01016871.1_pt1 | contig 13975 bp, 15 predicted proteins | sample 530631 | NCBI WGS metagenome assembly CEOV01 (sample SAMEA2620756, study PRJEB7988) | marine metagenome | isolation source: saline water (ENVO:00002010), including
GAACCCACTGAAAGTGAATCAAAGAGAGAGCTTGATAAATTTTGCGATGCTATGCTTTCAATCAAAAAAGAGATTGATGATGTCGTGAGTGGTAAGTTTGATTCAACAGACAATCCACTAAAGAATGCGCCACACACTGCTTTAAGTATTACATCTGAAACATGGAATCATAAATATTCTCGTGAGGTAGCTGCATATCCCGCCTACTGGTTAAAAGATTACAAATATTGGCCAACTGTTGGAAGAGTAGATAACGCTTACGGTGATAGAAATTTAATTTGTACCTGCGCTCCGATAGAGAGCTATTCAAAGTAAAAGAACACTTCAATTCTACATGTTCAAATTTCTTAAAAATGATCTTTTAAAAATACTTGACGTCACACAAACTGAGCGTGACACTTTATTTAATCATAAAATTTATTCATCCATTCATGATATGAACCACCTTCATATTTTTATGGAAAATCATATTTTTGCGGTTTGGGATTTTATGTCAATACTTAAAACTCTTCAAAGAGATCTAACGTGCACAGAAATTCCTTGGATACCAAAAAATGGTGGCACTCCAGGTAGATTGTTAAATGAGATTGTAACAGAGGAAGAAACAGATATTAATATATATGGGGAATACTCAAGTCATTTTGAAATGTATTATCAGGGTATGCAAGAAGCAGGCGCTAATACACAACCCATTGAAAAGTTTTTATCAAGATTAGATGAAGGTGTTGAAAATGCACTTATCACAAGCGATGCTCCAAAAGCTGCTACTCGTTTTGTCAATCGTACCTTTTCTTTGTTAAATAATGCACCAATTCATGTAGTTGCTTCCATGTTTACATTTGGAAGAGAGGAGGTGATTCCTAATATGTTTCGATCAATCATTGATAAGATTGATCAAGATGCCAAGGGAAAACTAAAAACTTTTATTTATTACTTAGATAGACATATCGGAATTGATGAAGATGAACATGGCCCAGCAGCGCTCAAAATGATAAAAGAATTGTGCAAGGAAGATGATAATAAATGGAACGAAGCTGCTCAAGCTGCAAAAAAAACTATGCAAGCGCGGGTTAAGTTTTGGGATGAAATCTTACTACAGATGAATCAAGCGTGAATAGAAAGGGATCCGTGTACGTTTTGTTTTTCGTTTGAGAGCAAATTAATTTCATGAACCGTATTCACTTTGTAGTCTGTTGAATCTACAGCTACTTTGATATAATTATCAGTATAGCCCAGGATTTGATTGTTTTTTTTATTGTCAAAAAGTACCACACGTTGGGTGCCAATAAACTGATCATAAAAATCCGATAGTTTTTTTTCTGATAACCTCCTCAAGATCAAACTGCGATGCGCTCTAGTCTTTTTGTCCACGCTTTTTTTAAAATTTGCAGCATCAGTATTTTTTCTTTCAGAATAAGTAAAAACATGTAAGTAGGAAATATCAAGGCTTTCAATAAAATTAAATGTTTCCATAAAGTCTTCGTTTGACTCACCAGGAAAACCAACAATCACATCTACGCCAATTGAGGCATCTGGAATCAATTGTCTTATTAACGAAATTGACTCAGCATATTGCGATGACGTGTATCTTCTTCTCATCAATTTCAAAATTTTATTTGATCCTGATTGAAGTGGGATGTGAAAATGAGGCATGAATTTTTTTGATTCTGCGCAGAAATCAATTATTTCTTTTGTAAGAAGGTTTGGTTCAATCGAAGAAATCCTAATTCTTTCAACTGCAAGAGTGTCTAGTCTCTTAATAAGCTCGATGAATGATTCATTATTGTTTTTTCCATAGTCACCGATATTCACTCCAGTTAAAACAATTTCTCGGGCACCCGATCGTATTGCCTGATTAGCAATTTTAATAGTGTTAGATATAGTATCACTTCTACTTCTCCCTCGTGCTAAGGGTATTGTACAAAACGAACAAGTGTAATCACAACCATCCTGAACTTTCAGATAAGTCCTCGTTCTATCATTTGATGAGTAAGATGGAGTAAAAGCGTTAACATCTTCAATTTTATTTCTAATGATTTTTGTTTCTGTATTCAGATTGAGAAGATCTAGCTCCTTTAACACATTAAATTTATTTTCGGTACCAATTACTAAATTTACCCCATCAATTTTTGCAATTTGATCCGGCATAAGTTGTGCGTAACAACCTATAACAGCAATTTGAGCATTCGGATTTTTTCTTTTTGCTTGGCGAATCAGCTTTCTAGCTTCTTTATCTGCATTGTCTGTGACAGAGCATGTGTTTAGAACGTAGATATCTGCAAACTCTTTATACTTAACCTTCTTAAATCCTCTGTTAGTAAAATCTTTTGAAATCATAGAGGTCTCAGAAAAATTTAATTTACATCCCATTGTGTGGAACGCTATTTTTTTAAATTCAGTACTCATTTTAATAATAAAATTTAAATCATATATTCATTTTTATCATCAATGGTAATATGTATTTTTTTTTATGAAAATGCCAACAGAAATAAACGAAAAAAGAAGCCAGATTGATAAAATTGATATAAAGCTGATGGATTTACTGGTTAAAAGAATGAAGCTTTCACGTCAAATTGGAAATATTAAAAAAAATTTAAATATTGGATACAAAGATGTTGAGAGGGAAAAACTCATTTTAAGAAATTTAAAAGAAAGATATTTGGAACACCTATCAAATGATGAGATAACTTCTTTTTTTAAAACAATTTTTGACCTTTCAATAAAAAAGCAGAAATAAAAGCTTGTGTAATATTGAAAAGAATTAATAATCTCAAATATGACAAACAATTATAATACAAACTTTTACAGCTGGTTCTGGTTTTATTTTAGACAAGGGGTTTTCTTGTCCTAAGGTACTATCTACGCCAAAGTAAACTTGAAACCCCGAATTTTTCGGGGTTTTTTTTTACATCAAAATGAAAAATAATAAGCTAACATATAAAAAATTTTGCAGCCTTATTGAACAAGGCTATACAACAATTCCAGTTTTCAAAAGAATTTTAGCTGACACATTAACGCCAGTAAGCGCATGGATGAAATTATCAATCGAATGTAAACAGGGTTTTATTTTAGAATCGGCTGAAAAGGGCTTGGCGTATTCTCGATATTCTTATGTTGGCTGTAAGCCAAGAAAAACTGTTTGGTCTAATAATCATAAATCAATACATATTTTTGAAGAAAACAGTTCATACGATTTAGATATCCCTATTCTTGAGTATGTAAACAATTCTTTGGCATCGTATAATTGCAGCTCAATAGCAAATATGCCGGATTTTACGGGTGGCTTTATAGGGTACTTAGGATATGAGAGTGTAAGTTCTTTTGAAAAAGTTCCTGTTCATTCAAAAGAGGTGCTTGGAGAGCCAGAATCTTTATTTATGCTATTTGATGATTTAATATCATTTGATCATTTAAAAGGTGAAGCTGTAGTTATATCAAACGTACATCTAGAAAGAAATTCAGACAAGAAAAGGCTATATAATGATGCAATAGATAAAATTGATCAAATGGGGAATCAACTACACACCGACATTGAATTTAGAACTCCAGTAATAAAAAGCAGATCTACTACTAGTTCAAATTTTAACAAAGATAGTTTCATCGCCGCTGTTGATAAAGCGAAAAATTATATTGAGAAAGGGGATATTTTTCAAGTTGTGATCAGTCAATGTTTTCAAAGACATACTTATGCTGACCCATTGAATATTTATAGAGCATTAAGAAATATTAATCCATCTCCCTATTTATTTCACATAAAATATAATGAAATAGATATTGTAGGTGCCTCTCCTGAAATATTAGTCAAAGTAGAAGATAGAAATGTTGAGGTTAGACCAATTGCTGGAACAAGACCAAGAGGTATGAATGTAGATGAAGATAATAAACTAGCTGAAGAATTGATTAACGATCCAAAGGAATGCTCTGAACATCTTATGCTTTTGGATTTAGGAAGGAACGATGTTGGGAGAGTTTGTGATTTTGGTTCAATAGAAATTAATGATAAAATGATAATCGAAAAATACTCTCATGTTATGCATATTGTATCAAATGTAAAAGGTGATCTTTCAGAGCAGTACAATTCTATTGATGCATTGATTAGTTCTTTTCCAGCTGGCACAGTTTCTGGGGCGCCAAAGATAAGAGCAATGGAAATAATTAATGAGCTTGAGCCAAGCAAAAGAGGCGTTTATTCTGGAGCTGTTGGTTACATAGATTTTAATTCAAATATTAATACCTGTATTGCGATAAGGATGATGATAATTAAAGATGGAGTTTGTTATTTTCAAGCTGGAGCTGGAATTGTTCATGATTCAGAACCACATGCAGAGTTTGAAGAAACTAAAAACAAGGCTAAAGTTTTAAACCTTGCAATTGACTTAGCAGAAGATGGGCTTATTAAATGATCATATTAATCGATAATTATGACTCATTCACGTACAATCTATTTCAAATGATTGGTAGTATTGATACTGATATAAAGGTTCTTAGAAATGATTATGTAAACCAATCAATGATTTATGAACTTAAGCCTACAAAAATTGTTATCTCTCCTGGTCCAGGTCACCCTAAAGACGCCGGTAACACTATAGAGTTGATCCAAAATTTTCACGATTCTATTTCAATTTTAGGAATATGTTTAGGGCATCAAGCTATTGGATATTCTTTTGGCGCATCAATAATAAAAGCAAAATCGATTGAGCATGGCAAAGTACATGAAATAAATCATTTTGGTCATGATATTTTTTTAGGTGTTCAAGATTCGTTTAAAGCTACAAGGTACCACTCGCTGGTAGTTGATGAAACAACATTACCAAAAGATTTTGAAATAATCGCAAAAACAAATGATAATACAATTATGGGTATATCACATAATACATTTGATATAATTGGTTTGCAGTTTCATCCTGAGTCTATTGGAACGAAAAAGGGCTTTAAAATCATTGAGAATTTTTTGAGACGATCATGAAGAAATTTCTCAATAAAATTATAGATGGCAGAGATTTGAGCATCGAAGAGTCATTTGATGTCATGAATGATCTAATGTCAGGCAATCTCGATGATGTTCAAATAAGTGCGTTATTAACTGCCTTAAGATGCAAAGGAGAATCAGTACCAGAAATACTTGGATTTGCTAAAGCAATGAGACAAAGAATGCTAAAAATGCCTTTACAAAAAGATGCTCTTGACATATGCGGAACCGGAGGCGATTCATCAGGAACATTTAATATTTCTACAGCAACCTGTTTTGTTATTTCTGGAGCAGGAATCCCGGTTGCTAAGCATGGCAACAGGTCAATGACTTCAAAATCAGGTTCAGCAGACGTTTTGCAATCTTTGGGAATCAACATTAATAAGACAATGGAAGAATCAAGAAATGACATTGATGAATTTGGTTTGGGTTTTATGTTTGCTCCGCAATATCACCCTGCAATGAAATACGCTGTTAATGCTCGATCTTCTCTTGGAATCAGAACTATTTTTAATCTTCTTGGACCTTTGTGCAATCCAGCTGAAGTAAAATACCAAGCAATGGGATTATTCAGTTCAAATTTCCTTGAAAAACAAATCAAAGTCCTTTTTGAGTTGGGCCTTCAAAGCGCTATGGTTTTTCATGGGGAAGATGGCTTAGATGAAATGACCACGACAACTAATACAAAGATATTTCAGTTTATTAACAGAGGTGATATAACTTGCTATGAAATCAATCCAGAGGAACTTGGAATACCTTTATCTAATCTTGGCAACTTGAAAGGGGGTTCTCCAGAGGAGAATGCTCAGACTATTTTGAGAATACTACGAAATGAAAAAGGCCCTAAAAGAGATATAGTCATTCTAAATGCTGCTGGTGGAATACTTATTAGTGGCAAATGTGAATCATTGAAAGAAGGTGTGTCCATTGCAAAAGAATCTATTGATAGTGGTTCTGCCTACGAAATTCTTATGAAAATGCAGTCATGAATCATTTAGATAAAATACTAAAAGTTAAAAAAGAAGAAATTGATTTACTTCCTAAGCATTCAAGTGTAAATAGGCTCTTTCCAAAAAAAAGCCTATTAAAATCCTTAAGATCTAAAAAACCATCCATCATTGCTGAAATTAAATTTAAGTCACCTAGTGAAGGTTGGATTTTGAAAAATGGAGATCCATTGCAAATCGCTAAAGATTACGAATTGGCAGGCGCAGATGCGATATCAGTTTTAACTGATAAAAGATTTTTTGGAGGTGAATTGAAATTTATAGAAGAAATCAAAAGAATAATTGATATACCTGTTCTTCAAAAAGACTTCTTCATAAGCAAAAGACAAATACTCCAAGGATTTAATAAAGGTGCTGACAGTTTTTTATTAATTATTGATGCTGTTAGCAAAGAAAAAGCTAAGAATCTGATTCAATTTAGTGAGCAAATAAATACTGAAGCACTTGCTGAGTTTCATTCATTCGATCATATTGAATTGATCAATGAATTGAAACCAAAGATTATTGGGGTTAATTGCAGGGATTTAAAATCAATGAAGACTGATCTAAATTACTTTCAAAAAGTATATGACTTCCTGCCTACAAATTCAGTGAAAGTAGCAGAAAGCGGTTTTACAACCTCTGAGCAAATAAAAGAAATCTACAACTTAGGGTTTGATGCTTTTTTAATTGGAACCAGCCTAATGCGATCAGGCTCTCCTGGCAAAAAGCTTGAAGAAATTATTAGAGGGCTCAATTGATAAACACAAAGGTATGCGGCATAACGAATGTTTCAGATGCACTTTTTTCAATAAAATGTGGGGCGTCAGCTATAGGTTTTATATTCTATAAAAAGAGTGAAAGATATATTTCATATGATGGGGCCTTTGAAATAATGAGATATTTACCATCTGGCACTGCAAAAATAGGTGTTTTCGTTAATGAAAAAGCTAAAACAGTGAATTCTACATCAAAAAAACTTAATCTTGATTATGTTCAGTTGCATGGAAATGAATCCTCATCATTTTGTAAGGAAATTAATTTTCCAATTATTAAAGCGTTTAGAATTAAAGACGATACATTCAAAAGGGAGATATCAAAATATGATGTTAGTGCATTTCTTTTTGATACTTTCACAAAAAAAAACTATGGTGGAACTGGAAAAACATTCGACTGGGAACTTTTAAAGTCAGGTTTTCAAGGTCCATTTATACATTCTGGGGGTTTAAATATCAATAATGTATTGGATGCAATAAATGCAACAAATCCTGATGCTATAGATATTAGCAGTGGTCTCGAGGATTATCCAGGTAAAAAAAATCATGAAAAAATCTTTGAATTTTTTAAACTAATTAAAAATACATCAAAAAAAGGTAGCTTATGGAATTAACTCAAAAAGATTACAACCTCCCTGATTCGAAGGGACATTTTGCTGAGTTTGGAGGAAGATTTGTTCCTGAAACATTAATACCAGCATTGGATAGTCTTGAAGAGCAATATTTAAAAGTTAAACATGATAAAGTTTTTAATGGCGAGCTCGATCTACTATTGAGGCATTACTGTGGAAGAGAGACTCCTCTTTATAAAGCTGAGGAGATATCAAAGGAATTAGGTTTTAATTTGTGGCTTAAGCGCGAAGATTTAAATCATACTGGAGCACATAAAATAAATAACGCACTTGGGCAAGTTTTGTTAGCAAAAAAAATGGGGAAGAAAAGAATAATTGCTGAAACTGGCGCTGGTCAACACGGAGTTGCAACCGCAGCTGTAGCGGCAAAGTTTGGACTTGAATGTATAGTTTATATGGGCGAAGAGGATATAGAAAGACAAAAATTAAATGTTTTTAGAATGAATCTTATGGGCGCTCATATTCGCCCTGTATCTTCAGGAAGTAAAACTTTGAAGGACGCAACTAACGAAGCTATAAGAGACTGGGTAAGTAATGTTGAAAGTACATTTTACATTATAGGCTCATCAGTTGGTCCACACCCATATCCAATGCTGGTAAGAGATTTTCAATCTGTAATTGGAAAAGAGGCAATGATTCAATTTAAGGAATTAACTGGCCAACCACTTCCTGATAAACTTATTGCTTGCGTTGGAGGCGGTTCAAATGCCTTGGGGCTCTTTTATCCTTTTTTGCCCTACAATGTAGAAATTATCGGCGTGGAGGCTGGAGGAAAAGGCATAGACACCGCTCAGCATGCGGCCACACTAACGAAAGGCGAATTTGGAGTTTTGCATGGTGCAGCATCAATGATGTTACAAAACGAAGATGGTCAAGTGACACTTCCACATTCAATATCTGCTGGTTTGGATTATCCTGGAATTGGTCCTGAGCACAGCTATTTATTTAAGTCAAAAAGAGTTAAATATAAAACGGCTACTGATGATGAGGCTTTAGATGCATTTAGGTGGATGTCAGAAAAAGAAGGAATAATCCCTGCTTTAGAAACTGCTCATGCAATAGCATATTTGAGACAAGAGGATAACGGAATCTTAAACAATGAACACGTCATTCTTAATCTATCAGGAAGAGGAGATAAAGATGTCTCAACAGTTGAACAAGCAATGAAAAAAGAAATATGAACAGAATTCAAGAACTATTTTCAAAAAATAGAGAGAAGCTCATAGTTTATTTGACTGCAGGTTATCCAGAACTTAATTCTACAAAAGATTTGGTTCTTTCCGCTATAGACTCTGGGGCAGATATGATTGAGCTTGGAATGCCATTTTCAGATCCTCAAGCTGATGGTCCGGTCATACAATTTTCGAATGAAAAAGCAATTCAAAATGGAATTAATTTGGGTATAATATTCAATCAACTTGAAGACATTAGACGAGAGACATCAAAACCAATTGCTCTAATGGGTTATTATAATCAAATACTCAAATGGGGTCTTAAGGCGTTTATATCAGATTGCAAATCCTTGGGCATAGATGGAATCACTATTCCTGATTTACCTTTATGCGAAGCAGATGAATTTTGTAAGCTTTCAAAAAGTATGGATATTTCTCCAATTCTTTTAGTAGCCCCTAATACACCTGATGAAAACATAGTAAAAATATCAAAAAAAGCTGCAGATTTGATTTATGCGGTGAGTATCATAGGGATAACCGGCAATGACCTTTCATCTCGCACTGAATTGAAAAGATACCTTTCCAGAATAAGAAGATACAGTTCTGCGCCATTTATGGTTGGATTTGGTATCAAGTCTTATAACGATGTAAAATGGTTTAATAAATACTCTGACGGAGCCGTTGTTGGTACTGCAATAATCGAGAAAATAAAGAATGACTACGATTATATTAAGTCCACAAAGCTATTTGTCAAAAAACTGAAAGGAAATCATGATTAAAATTGGCATTCAAGGAGCTAAAGGGAGTTTTTCAGAGGATGCGTGTAACAAATTTGCTCTAAATCATGGCATTGATAAATTTGAGATCATATATCAAATCTCATCAGAGACGGTTTTGAGCAGTCTGGAAACTAATAATACTGACTACGGAATTATTGCTATGGAAAATGCGCAAGGCGGTATAGTTATTGAGAGTATTGAGGCATTGGCTAAGTATCGCTGTAATATTATTGAGATGTTTCATATTTCTGTTGAGCAAAACCTGCTCACTCTAAAGAATGTTAATATTGGCGATATTACAGAAATCCATTCGCATCAGCAGGCCTTAAGGCAATGTAAAGATTTTCTTGGCGAGCATTTTTGGACTAGACCACTTATTGAGGAAGATGACACTGCGGAAGCGGCAAGGAGACTTGCGGAAGGAAAACTACCTAGAACTGCTGCTGTAATAGCAAACAAGGCATGCGCTGAATTATACGGACTTGAAATTCTACAAAAAAGCATTCATGACTTGAAGCACAATCTCACATTATTCCTTGGTTTAAAGAAATTATAAAATATGAATGAAATCGGAATAATAGGCTTAGGTCGTTTTGGTAAAGTACTTGTAAATATCCTGCAAAAAGGCTTTAGCATCTATGGATATGATATAGGAAATATAGATTACGTTCCTGGTGTTACTGTTTGCGGGCTGGAAAAAGTTTTAAAGCAAAAAGTTATTTTCATTGCGGTACCGATTCGCAGTTTTAAATCTTTAATTCAATTAATTGCTCCAAAGCTTAGAAATGATACAACGCTTATTGATGTATGTTCAGTGAAAACATATCCAGTTCAAGTCATGAAAGAAAACTTAAATAAGAATATTGGTATTATAGCGACTCATCCAATGTTTGGTCCTGATTCATTCCAAACAAATAATAAATTAAAAATGATGATGAACAAAGTAAATGATCCCAACAATCAATTTGATGTGTGGAAAGAATTTTTTGAAAATCAACGTATTAAAATTATTGAAATGTCTCCAGATGATCATGATAAAATGGCCGCTCAAAGCCAAGGGGTAACTCACTTCTTAGGAAGAATGCTCAAACAATTTGGTATTGACAAAACTTCGATCGATACTCAAGGTTTTAAAGATCTGTTAGATTTAGTGGATCAAACCTGCAATGATACATGGGAGTTATATACGGATCTACAGTTATTCAACCCTTATACAATGGATGTTATTTCTAGGTTAAAATCATCGACAGAGCAACTTCATCAACAATTAGAGGAATATGATAATGTGGACACTAAATAGTTGGAAAAATTATAAAGCTAAACATCTTCCAGAATACAAAAACCAAAAGCACCTAGATAAAGTACTCACTTCTTTAAGAGACTTTCCCCCTTTAGTTTTTGCAGGAGAGGTTAGGTCTCTTAGAAATTCACTCGCAAAAGCTTCTGAGGGTGAGGCTTTTCTATTGCAAGGGGGAGATTGTGCAGAAAGCTTTTCTGAATTCAATGCTGATAACATAAGAGATACCTTTAGAGTAATTTTGCAAATGGCGATCATTCTAACCTCTGGTACTAACCTGCCAATTATAAAAGTTGGAAGGATGGCTGGACAGTTTGCAAAACCTCGGTCTAGTCCAACTGAAAAAATAAATGATGTTGAGCTTGAAAGCTATAAGGGTGACATTATAAATGGTATTGAATTTGATAAATCTCAAAGAGATCCTGACCCTGAAAGAATGTTAAAAGCATATTCTCAAGCTGCATCTACCCTTAACCTGCTAAGAGCTTTTGCAGATGGAGGGTATGCAGATTTAAGATTTGTTAATTCCTGGAATATGGGTTTTTTAAAAACAGGTCCCGAATACAGCAGATACAGAGATCTTGCAAATAAAATTCAAGAAAATCTTAATTTTATGGAAGCGCTTGGTATCGATTCAGATAATACACCTCAATTACGAAAAACAGATTATTACACATGCCATGAAGCATTGCTCCTTCCATACGAAGAAGCACTTACTAGAGTTGATTCTACAACTGGTGATGTATATGATACATCGGCACATTTTGTATGGATTGGTGACAGAACTAGATTTGAAAATAGTGCGCATGTTGAATTCTGCAGTGGCATTCAAAATCCTGTTGGAATAAAATGTGGACCATCATTAGATCATGATGAGTTGATAAAGATTATTGACAAACTTAATCCAAAGAACGAGTCTGGGCGAATAACTCTCATCGCACGATACGGCAATGAGAATGTTAGTAAATATCTACCAAATTTAGTGGATCGTGTTCAAAGTGAAGGGCGTTTAGTAGTATGGTCATGTGACCCTATGCATGGAAACACAACCAAAAGCGCTGATGGTACCAAAACACGTCCATTTGATAAGATACTCTCAGAGGTTAAGAACAATATACAAATCCACAGAGCTCAAGGTTCATGGTTAGGAGGGATTCATCTTGAAATGACAGGTCAAAATGTCACTGAATGCACTGGAGGTCTAGATGAAATATCTGAATCAGATCTCAAAGATCGCTATCATACTCACTGCGATCCTAGATTAAATGCTAACCAGGCAATTGAATTAGCATTTCTTATTTCAGATGAGCTCAAAAAGTAATGGGGATTGTTGGAACATTAGTCCTTCCAGGTGATAAATCTATATCGCATAGAGCCTTAATGCTGGCATCAATTTCTAACAAAAAGTCTAAATTAATAAACCTTTCTACAGGCAAAGATGTTTCTTCAACTATTTCTTGTCTTAAAAACTGCGGAATAGAAATTAATAAGAATGGAAAAGATATCACGATACAAGGTGGAAGTTTACGAGACCCTAAAATTGCTCTTGATTGTGGAAATTCTGGAACGACGATACGACTTCTTACAGGGCTTCTTGCAGGACAGGGCATAAATGCAACGCTTGTTGGTGATAAGTCACTTTCAAAAAGGCCCATGAGAAGAATTATTGATCCCTTAATGAAGATGGGTGTAAAGATATCCAGCAAAAATAATTTTGCTCCCATAACAATTGAACAAAGCAAAATGAATCCAATTAATTATCATTCGCCGATTGCTAGTGCACAGGTCAAATCATGTATTTTGTTTGCTGGAATGGGTGTTCAGGGTCTAACCCAAATTAATGAACCATTTCAGTCAAGAGATCACTCAGAAATTATGCTTCAACACCTTGGAGCAAGTATAAATGTATCAAAAGATGGCGTTAGTATTTCTAAATCAGACATACAAAATCCAATTGACCTAACAATACCATCTGACCCATCAACTGCAGCATTTTTTATCGCAGCTTCTCTCATGTGTAAAGACTCAAAACTCACAATCAACAGACTGCTGCTGAATGAAACTCGTGTTGGATTTATAAAAGCAGTAACCCAAATGGGTGGTAACATTAAGTTTCTAAAAACATGGGTTGAGAGTGGTGAGATAGTTGGCAATATCCAAGTTGAGTACAGTCAGTTAAAAGGTATTACAATTGATGAAAATCAAGTCCCTTCGATTATTGATGAGCTTCCAATTTTTGCTATTTTAGCAACACAAGCAAAAGGAGTGACAGTTGTAAGAGGAGCAAAAGAGTTGCGAAATAAAGAATCAGATAGAATTGCAGCTATATGTAAAAATTTGAAATTACTTGGCGCAGACATTGATGAGCTAGATGATGGTTTTAAAGTTGGCGGATCATCCAAGCTGCGTGGTGTTTCATTAAAAACTTATGATGATCATCGTATTGCCATGGGTTTTGCTGTAGCTGAATTAGTTGCAGATGGAGATATTAACCTAGACAATCCTGACTGTATAAACATTTCGTTTCCTGAGTTTTTCTCAACTTTAGAAAGTATTACAAAATGTTAATTCGTGGAGTAATTGGTGATCCAATTGATCATAGTTTGGGCGACATCTTACATCAAGAGCTTTTTCATCAATTAGATATTGAAGGAAAATATTCCAAGATACATGTGAGTATGGATGAATTAGAAAATTTTACTTCAAAAAATAAAGTACAAGAATACAATGTGACCATTCCTCATAAAGAAAGAATTATACAATTCTTGGATGAGCTAGATTCATCTGCAGCTCAGATTGGTGCAGTAAATTGTGTTAAAGACAATAAAGGCTATAACACAGATTGGCTTGGGTTTAAAGAGTGTATTGAGCAAAACAAAATAAATGTAAATCAACAAAAATGCTTAATATTAGGTGCTGGTGGCGCTGCAAAAGCAGTTGCATACGCTTTGATCAAGTTAGGCACAAGATCTTTACGCGTTATTAACAGATCAAAAGAAAAAAAAGATGCACTTGAAAATTGGATACGAAAGCAAGGAATTAAAATTGACAACGAAAACGATTGTGACATAATAATTAATTGCACTCCAGTAGGTATGTGGCCCAGAATTGATGAATCACCTTACAATTTAAATCGAGTGACTAAATCTCAAACAATTATAGACACCATTTATAACCCCAGCGAAACTAAACTAGTTCGTCATTGCAAAGAGCGCGCAGATAAAGCAATGGGAGGTTTGGATATGTTCATTTATCAAGCCATTGAGTCCCTAGCGATTTGGGAAGACAGTCAAATTAAAGGAAAGATTGACATCAGAAAAATAAAAAAGGTATTAAAATCAAAACTATGTTAAAACGATTACAA
>CEOV01003274.1_pt1 | contig 13922 bp, 13 predicted proteins | sample 530631 | NCBI WGS metagenome assembly CEOV01 (sample SAMEA2620756, study PRJEB7988) | marine metagenome | isolation source: saline water (ENVO:00002010), including
AAATTCCTAATCCGACATCCATTTCGTCAGAAGAAATTAAACAAACAGCCAAAGGATTGAAAAGAAAAGCATTTATTTTGACAGTATTCTTGTTTGGAGGATTAGTCGGCGGCTATCTATGGAGTTTATTTGGAGATATTCCATATTTATGATTGCTTATCGGGAATTGTAATTGTCGAAGGAGTTGTTGTATCTTCGTTAATAATGATGTAAGGATGAATCATACTACCGGGCGGTGCTTGAAATACAGACTCAATATTTAATCCTGAATCTGATAACAATGTCTCATCACAATCATTAATTCTTTTACTTAGTAACATGTGTTTTCTAAAATGGAACCACCATGTGATAAATACTAATCCAATTATTCCTAGAATAATAAATATAATTTCAATCAGAATTAACACTCCTTTTTATCAAAGCATCCCAACTAATTTTAGCATATTTTAAAGCCATTTCACTTGGATTACTTGATTTATGAATACCACTTCCAATGATTATTGCGTCAGATCCAGATAAAATTGCTTTTTCGGGGTCACCGTATCTTTGTCCTAACTCTGCATCATCTGAATTCAAATTAACACCTGGTGTCCAAATCATCTTTTCCTCACCAACTAGTCGGCGCAATTGAATAATTTCTTCGTGATTACTCCCATTACCGATAAAACCGAAACAAATTGGATGCTTTTTTCCAATTTTAACCACAGAATCAGTATAGCCTGGCAACTCAAGTAGGTTTCCTTCACTACTCATTTGAGCAAGTAAAAGTACCCCCCCGTCTTTATTTGCAGAATCCCATGCTTCTTGCATTCCATCTAAGATAGAGGGCCCTGAAATTAAGTGAGCGGTAATTAAATCTGCCCAAGATTTAGAATCATAAATCCCTCCCATTTGGTCTCTAGCTATTTTTCCGATATCTCCATGTTTTCTATCTTCAAAAATTAAGAGATCTTTTTCCTTAGCTTTTGAAATAAATTTTCCCCAACTTTCTTTTGTCCAGTCATCAATTAAATCTACATGAGTTTTCAATGCTGATATATAATCTCCAACATCATCAACTAATTTATTTAATTCCTCCATAGTATTTTTATCAGCTGCTAAAACCACAAGACTTTGTTTTTTACATACCGTCTCCATATATTTTTTAGCAATAGGTTGATTAGAATTTAACCAACGACTTCCCCAGATAGATGCAGGGTCCATTGACCATTGCAAGAGCTCTTAGCAATCAAGATTGGGGTTGTCTTGTGTTTTTCCTTAGGGGAGGTGGATTTGGGATATTCACTCTATTTCTAAATTCGGGGCGCCTCATTGTTTCAACCGAAGCAGCACCCATAACTAACCATTTTTTGTAATCTTCAGTTCTATTTTCCCAAGTTAAATCTTCCATTTTTTGTACAGCTTTTTTATTATTGGAATGAACTTTATTTACAATTTTCCTTACTTTAGACAATTTCTTTTTTTCTTCTGAATTTCTTAATTGAATAATCAGACCCCCCACAAATAATCCAGCACAAAGAAGAGTATTCGGAGTAGTAGATGAAATTTCTGGGAAGGTAAATGCACCTTCGGTAACAAATTGTAATCCTAAAGCAAGGCTTGCAGTCCCTGCAGCAGCACCAGCCAATGCAGCAACTAATTCTCTTGCCTTGAATGTGATTAAAAATGATATTGCCGCCCCAATAATGGCTATAATTGTAAAAGTTTGATCATCTTTAATTACAATACCCAAACTTTCCCCAGTCTCTCTTAGCCATAACATCAGGAGGTACACTAGAATTGAAGCAGAAGTTCGAATAGAGGATCTCCAACCTAATGCACTCATTCCACCAAATAGAACTCCTGCTAATATTTTAATTCCTAAAAATAACATGGGATGTTGACTAGGTGCATACTCTGGTGCAAACATTGGTACTAAATCTTCTACAAAATTTACTAACATTACTCCAAACATAAATCCAGAAGCACCAAATACAGCAACAAGATATTTATTACCAAACAATAACAAAATAGCTCCAATAATTATTAGTGATACTGCTCCTATCATAATCCCTGAAGCTTCTAAAGTTTCCCAATTGGGTATTGCCATGCTAACTCCTCAAATTAACACACATATGATGGTTATTAATTAATTGAATGAAAATCATTCTTATGATGAAATATTTTCTTAATCGAAAATAACAAAAAAGACCACAAATTTAGTTCAAACTAAATTGTCTAAGTAAATTATTATATAATCATAAATTCAGGATTTATCGATTAAGATGTTTAAAATAGAATCAATGCCAGCAAAAATATGTTTAGGATTTTCCGCACTGATGTTCTTTCTTTATGGATTGAGCTTCATGTTCTTTGGTGACTGTTATGTTACGGGAGGAAATGGTTGCTTTTCTCCAATAGATAACGGAGTACCAGTTGGTGATGTTGCATATGGGGCAGGAGGGCCCGAATCTGCATTTAATGGGGCACTTTTCTTTGGAATATTTATCTCTACAATGTTAATTCTTAATGAAGGAGCAAGAGGGAAATGGGTCATAATGTTACCTGTAATCATTGGCTCAGCTATAATGTCAGTTTGTCTTTGGATTTATTGGAATTCCGAAAGTGCAGCGGGAGATCTGCCAAAATATGTTTCAGTGATAGTTACATTAGTTTACACTGGTGCTTATTTATTATTGAGAGAAGAAGGAGTCAATGAGGGGCTTTCAGATTTCAAGCCAGGATTAAAAATCAATGATAAGATTGCTATGGTCTCCCTAATTCTGTTAATCTTAGCGGGATTATTTTATTCATTAAGAATGATATTGTCTCCGGATTCAGTAATTGATGCAGGATTCCCAGAAGGTTATTCAGGTTCTTTAGATAAAGATTTGGGAATGGGTGAACCATTTCCAACTACAGTTTCAGTTTCAGGTGCTTTAATTTTGATTTATACATTATTTTCTGCATTAGTATTATTAGACGGTGCTTCAGGAAAATGGACAGTATTACACCCTTCAATGTTTGCTTTTATTACAGTAACAATTTCAATCTTTGTAGGCTTAATTGCAGGGAACGCCAGAAACGCTAGTGATCAAAATCAGTTAGATGCAATGACTGGAGCAGTAGTAATGCTTCTAGTTTTAATTAGTTATTTCAGACTGAAAGGTGAAGGTGTAGAAGACGGAATCACTTTCCTTGGTGAGCCTGTTGAAGATGAAGGTATGTGGACAAATTCACTACTACTATTCGCACTTGTAATGGGCGCATTATTTGCAGCTAGTGAGATTATACTTCCAATGATGTAAGTATTTATTCTGGGACCCATTGCTGACTCGCTTCATCCCATTTCCAACCAGGATGTTCGTTAGTGGATTGAGTGGTTGTCGCTTCAATTGCTGGTGTTTCCGCATATGATAATGTAGCTTGTTTACCAAAGTTCTGAACATTCTGTGTTGAACTAACTTCTTTTCCTGATGCTGCAGAACTTATCAAAGAATTGACTAAAGTTATCGCCTCTTCAATTCTTGCAATATCTACGGCTACACCTTCAATTACACTACGTTTGAATGCAATCATGTAAGTTGCACCTCCAGATGTTTCAAAACCGATATACATTACCTTTTGGAAAGCATATATCGCAACGAATATAAGAAAAATAATCAATCCCGCTACAAATAAACCCATCATTGGTTCATCTCCAGAAAAAGCTGTTACTGAAAGTCCTAAAAACGCCAAGAAACCGGTAACAAGCCATCCTATTGGCTTATCATATCCTCCGACAAATGCTGCTATTGAAGTCAAACCAGTTGTAACGCTAGTCATTCCTTTTAGTGAAGAATTTCTAAATTCAATAGAGCCTGTATCTACTTTTACTGTAGCAGTAGGATCTAATCCAATTAAATTCAATAAGAATGCGAATAATCCCGCATTTCTTGCCTTTACGTAAAGATTTGCTCCAGAAACTCCTGTGTGGTCTATTTGAAATTGTTTTAATACTAAGGTCCCAGCCATGCCGTTACGTAATATTAATGATATTTAATTTACAACGATTATAACGTTAGGGCTTTATCTAAGTAATTTTTACACGGTTTGAAGACAATGAAACAACTCACTACGCCACTAATTATTTTATTATTATTAGGCGCATCATTATCGGGTTGTTTTGGAAAAGAAGAAGTACTAATTCAAGAAGAAGAAACGGCTTATCCATCTATTTGGGATAGACACTTACTTGAATGGAATACAACACATACCCATAGTTTTGTTTTAGAACCAGGTCCACATTATTCCTTAGATGTACAAGAAGCAACAATAGAAGTTGATACAACAGGAGTTTGGGATGGGGGGCCGAATTCTGCTGAAGTACACTTGTCTTATTGGTTACCATCTAATACCGAAGAAGGTGAAAAAGTACCAGTCATTGCGATAGTCAGTCCATATTTTTCTTATGGTCAGCCAGGTTCAGAATCATCTCCGACTAATGTAATTAGTGCAGGTAGAGGAGAATTCATTCACGATAATTTTGTTCCACACGGATATGCACTTGCCCAAGTTGCAGTATTTGCAACAGAGGAGAGCACAGGTTGTTTTGATTATCGTGGAGACGGAGAAGGTTTGAGTATTCATTCCGCAGTGGAATGGCTTGGTCAACAAAATTGGAGTAATGGTAATGTTGCAATTTATGGGAAATCGTACGAGGGTGCGACAGCATGGGAAGCAGCAGCTCAAGGCAGTGAACATCTCAAAACGATTGTACCTGTATCTGGTACAACAGCATTAGGACCTCTACTATACAAAAATGGAAGCGCGGAAGCAAGAAGTCAAATTATGCATTCTAATTATGGAAGTAGTATTCTCGATTATAATCTTGAAGATGCGGACAATCTTTGTGGAGATGTGCTTGAAGGATTAGTTGCAGGGCCGATGCGCTATACAATGGGCGAATTTGACCCTACTGGTGATCCATATTACGATGAACGTAGCCATATTGACAAGGCATTAGGGAAATATAATGGTAGCATTTATTGGGTACAGGGACTACAAGATTGGAATGTAGATCCTCACCAAGTTTTTGGAGGACCCCCTGGGGTTAATTGGTATCAAGAGTATATCGACAATGGTTACGATGTAGCTGGTATGATTGGGCAATGGGAACATAATTATCCCGATCAATGGACAAAGCATAATGTCCAAGAATCAGGATATGGTGGAGAAGCTATTCAAAATATGACACGATGGGACTGGGCTCAGGATTTATTTGAATGGATGGAATATTACCTAAAGGGAAACGGCCCTAAGCCAGATTTACATACCCAAGTTCAGCGAAATGATGGTGAGTGGCGAATTGAAGAAACTTGGCCTCCCAAAGATGTAGAATTTCAAAGAGTAGAACTATCATCATGTAATAATGATAATTCATGGGTAGGGACTGGTTCTTTGATAGTTGGAGGGGGAGACTCACTAACTGTCGAATGTGATCCATTGAGTGTGGATAATGATACGATTATTTCAGGGTTAGCAGTATTACATTTAACAGTTGTAGCAAACTTTGATGGTGGTCAAGTATTCATTGAAATGCAAGATTCTGAAACGGGATTAAGGCTAGGGCATGCAACAATGGATGTAAGATATCACGCAGGTGGTTATTCACCACAGACAGTAACACCGGGTGAGACAGTTGTAATGATGATGGAGTTCCAAGCAATAGATGCAATTTTACCCGCTGGTCATGGTTTAACTTTTGTAATGACTGAAACAGGTGAAGATTATTTACAACCAGCTTGTTCTCCTACATGCTTTTTACATGTTTTACCTTCCTTGTCAACCTTTGATGCTCCAATAATTGAACGTGATGGTAGTAATGTATTAATCACGCCACAGGAAGAAACAGAATAATAACTAAAATTTATGATGCGTTGTAGCTCCACAGATTCTACAATATACTTTCACACCTTCTAATCTTGGAGCAATACCACTAATATCTAATTTTTGTCCACAAACAGAACAAATACATTTTGCGACCATATTCTCCCTTATTACCATCCAGATAGTATCCTCATAAAAACCTTGTATTAATTTGTCCAAACTTCTATTTTCACATAAACTTGTGTTGGACTGTATGTTCTTGCAGCCTCTACAATAATCTTCGAAATAGAGAAGTTTTCAGAAGTAAATAATAGTTCTATTTGGGTTTTTACTTCGTCAAGCCTTTTTGAATCAATAATAGACCATGCTCTCAGTACCGATGTTTCACTATGATTTAACAATCCAATTAATGTAGGTAGATGTTCGATGGTTGAATGTGGAAGATTAACTAATAATAAATCAAAAAAACCTATATTCTCATTTAAACTTATTAATTTTCGAGCATCTTCACATGTAATTCTTAGATTAATATTTTCTTTATTATTATCGATTAGATTTTTCTGCAAAATAGTTGTAACTTCTGGATTTAAATCATTAGCAAAAATCGAATCAACAAGCCCATTTTTTTTGATTAGCGGCATTAATGCAGGACCAAATCCAGCATAAGCATCACAAATTTTTAATTTACGCTTTAATTTTTCTTTGAGTAGAACTGCACATTCCAATGTTTCTAATCTTTCCGTGGCTAATCTTGGCGAATAATAGCCTTTAGTGGGATCAACAAAAAATTCCACACCATTTTCTCTGACTTTAGTTTCTCCACCTAATTTTTCAGAACCTCCAATTAAATTTAATTTTCGAATCCTGAAATTGCCATGAACCCCTAAATCCTGAAATATTCTAGTGGCTTTTTTATTTTGAGATAATAGAGATTGAGCTATTTCTTTTGCAAATATTTCAACTTCTTTCTCTAATTTTATAATTATTAACTCGCCGATTTGATCAAAAGATTGTGGCCAAAAATTCTCGAATTCATTATATGTTTTTTCGCCCACTTTTATTTTTAAGAATCCTAAATAATCATTCGGTGAGATTATAGGGGCATTCTTCTCAATAATATCAAATTTAGATAGATCTATTGGCGCTTTATTTGGAAATAAATTAGAAAGTGGAATAGCTCGCCCAGAACCTTCAATCTCAATACTAAGTGTTCGTTCCATCCACCCCTTAGAAACTAAATATTCTTTCCAAGTTTCAGTTTCTTGGCTAGGGACGACTAAATAACGCATCGGATTCGGCACATCTAAGGGTGACTTTAGTTTCATGTCTTCGGAGAATAATTTTTCATCAAATGGCCTATGGTTAGTTGGAATAGGGCCCGGAAATCCTGACTTATTGACTTTAGGAGCAGTCGAGGCAATCAATAGTTGTAAGCATGTATTTATGGAAGGCTATACTGCACATTTATCTAAGGAATATTTAGAAGAATTTCAAATTAAATTTGGAAATTGGGAAATTTTGATGAGAAGTTCTATTGAAAATCCAGAGAAATTATTAGAATTGGCAAGTAAAGAATCAGTTGCATTATTGGTGATTGGAGATGTATTGCAAGCAACCACACATATTGATTTAATTCTCAGGTGTGAGAAATTACAAATTCCTACAAATATAGTTCATGGGATTTCAGTTACAACATTAATAGGAGAAGTTGGTTTACAGGCATATCGTTTTGGACGCCAAACAACCATTCCCTATCCTTACAAAGACTATTTACCAACATCGCCATTAGAAATTATCTTATCAAATAAAATAAATAATCTACATACGTTATTGTTGTTGGATTTAGATCCAACAGGAATGGGCGAAGAAAAACCACGACCAATGACTCCCGAAATCGCAATCGATACGTTGAATAAGATGTCACAAAAATATGTTGACGAAGGGACACCAATGATTGATAATTTACTGTCGTGGGATGCGGTTTTATGCTCAAATTTAGGTACCAAGAATCAAGAGATTAAATATTCATCATTGGAAACATTATCATCAATTGAATCAGACGGTATGCATTGTTTAATAGTTCCAAGTGAACCACATGAAATGGAATTATTAGCACTTAATAGGTGGAGGATTGAATAATATGCCAGCACCATCCAAAGTCAATTTTCCGGGACAGAAACAAAGAATTAGAATGCGTGGAACAAAACAGGCATCAAAAGACGTGAAACAACGATTAAAGAAAAATTTAGCTGATTTAAGAGAATCCCCCGAAAGTCTATTACCCATTTATGAGGGTCCAAAAAGAATTAAATGGGGACGAAAAAGTCCAGTAGTTTCAACCTTAGAAGAAATTAACAAGGTAATAGATAATCGTTTTGAAAAAAAGTGGTTATCAAAAAGAACGATGTCAAAAAGAGGTGATTCTGTTGCTAAAGCTTGGGCTGGAGCTATGCTTGCTGCCCAAGAAGAGGATTATTCTACAGTCTCCGTATTCAAACACCCGTTATATGGTTCAGCAAGCTATATCAGAAAAGGTGATTCTAGGGCAGGATTTTTAACAGGAGTACAAAACCACCATAATCCAAGATTACGATTACTTCCTTGGGAAGAACATGCTAAAAGAGGATGGTGGTTTTTCAGTTCAAAAAATGGGTTTGTTTGTTCTGGACAAGAATCTAAAATTAGTAATGATTGGATTTTAGGAATTATTGATAGAGCTAAAATTAATCATGACATTAGATCTGAAAACTTGATAGTTTCTTCTGATATTAATCCCGAAACCATTGAAAATGATGAAGTTATAGATCAAGGATATTTCAAATTAAACTTCTCCAATGGCACAACATTGGCAGTCAGTGAAAATTTAATCAAAGACATGAAGGAACCCTTGGTAATGCAATTTGTTTTGGGAGTATTACCACCAAAACTTACTGATTTTATAGATGTAGAGTATCGTTGGGCACCCAATGGCTGGGAAGGAGAATTACCAGAAGAATCAATTGAAGCAGTTGAAAATATAGTAACCGGCTGGCTTAACTTAGTAGTACCAGAAAAAAGCTTACCAATTTTATGCCGTAAAGCAATCTTAGAGGGCATAAATGATGGCTTTATTTTAGGTGAAAGATGGTTTAAACCTGAAAATCATGATGATTTTATTGGGGAACTTTCTGGTAATGACTTAGAAAGATTGGCAGTTGAAAAATTATTCGAAATTATCCCAAATAAAGGGTTTTATGTGAATTCAGACGGTGAAATAGAATGGAAGGACGAATCAGAATTGATTTGGTTAGAATCAAATTCTATCCATTTATTGTTGGTATCAATGTGGGAAGAATTTGGTCTAGAATTATTAAATGAATTATTCGATATTAATGAACAAAGTGCAAAAGAAATCCATTCTAAACAATTGAAGAAAAGAGAGGCATTCGGCAATTTCCTTAGAAAATTAAACAAAACAAATAGTATTCAAAAAACACTTTCTAAATTCCCTTGGCAAGATATTGAATTTAATGGTCCATGCGGAGTTGCCCATGCGCTCATAATGTTAGCACGATCAGAAAGCGTAGGTGTATCATGTGCCTATGCAACTAAGATAAGAGGAAATTTAGAAGAAGAAGCAATTGCATGGAGCTGGTTATTAATACATAAGAAACATTCAGGAAAAGATTGGAAGTTTAACCCGTCTGCAAGAGATTTAGGTGGAGACTGGTCTGTTTCATTAAATCAGCTTTGGGATGAAAGTGAAAACGTAGGTAAAGAGGGTCCTGAAGGTTATATCTCTAAAATGAATGACCTTCAGAAAACTACTGGAACGCAGCATAAATTACCAGAATTATAATGAATTTAACGCTTGGGAAATATCATTCCATAGATCTTCAATATTTTCAATACCCACACTTAATCTAACAAACCCCGAAACAATCCCTGCCTCTTTTCTAACGTCTTCTGGAATTGACATATGGCTAGAATTAAATGGACATTCAATCAAACTTTCAACACCACCAAGACTAGTAGCTTCGAAGATAATTTTTAGATTCCTCATAAAGCTCAGTGCAGCAGAGTCCCCTCCTTTTACAACAAAGGCCATCATTCCGGTACCCTTTGGCATTATTCTTTTCGCTACTTCATAATCTGGGTGACTAGGTAATGAAGGATGGAGTACTTTTTCAATCATATCGTGATTTTCTAATCTCTTTGCCAACTCATGTGAATTTTTAGCATGCCTTTCCATTCTTACATCAAGAGTCCTAATGCCCCTTTCTAACATGTAACAATTATGAGGATCTGCAGAACCTCCAAGGTGTACTTTTTTAGGGAATATTTTCGCAATAAGATCTTTATTTCCTAATACCGCACCCCCAATTATATCAGAATGACCACCCAAATATTTGGTAGTAGAATGGATTACTATATGTGCGCCCAAATCAATTGGATTTGTAGCCCATGGTGTAGTAAAAGTATTATCAACTACCAAGATTAAATTATGTTTATTGGCCAACTCAGAAAATGCTTCGATATCACAAACCTTCAATACGGGATTTGTTAAGGTTTCAATATACAGCATTTTTGTATTTGGTTGAATGGCCGCCTCATATGAATTGACATCTCTCATATCTGCCATACTAACGTCTATTCCAAAGCGAGGAAGATCTTCAGTCATCAATCCATAAGTTCCCCCATAGACATCAGAGCTAGCAACAACATGATCCCCGTTAGATAACAGTCCAAGCAAAGTCGTACTAATAGCAGCCATTCCGCTAGCAAAAACTTCTCCATCTTCAGCATTTTCTAGCGATGCTAATTTTTCAGCAACAGCTTCTGAGTTAACACTGGATAATCTTGAATAAATTAGAGTGTGTTGTGCACCAGCTGCCCATCCTGCATAGGTTTCCTCAGTTAATTTATATGTGGACGATTGGAAAATTGGAGTATTGACTGAACCTTCATAATGTTTTGTTCCAACATGAATCGCACGCGTTGAAAATTCTTTGTCATTTGCTTCTCCGTCCATGATATTGCGTATCGGGACAACACTTGAATTAAACCCAAATAAAATTAAAAAACAGACTTGGATAACTTATTATTTCTTAAATTTTTTTTATTATTAGCACAGCATTCATTGGAAAGAAGTTCTACCCAACAGCATGGCCGCAGAATGGGATGCTCCAATTGAAAGTGGGCCAATCCCAGAATCAAGCACTAATTTCGATGTAATAGTCGTAGGAGGGGGGCCAGGAGGAAGTGCTGCGGCCTCATATGCTGCAATGGCAGGAAACAGAGTATTATTGCTGGAAAAAAGAAAATTCCCAAGAGACAAGGTTTGTGGAGATGCCGTTGGAGGCAAATCATTACGAATTGTGACAGAACTAGGAGTTAAACCACTCATTGAAAGTACTCCTCATAATCGGGTAACAGGAATTACATTTTCTTCCCCTGGAGGACAGAGTATTAATTGCTCATTACCCATGGAAGAAATAAAAAATAAAGAAGCGGGTTATGCATTACCAAGAATACAATTTGATTACATGATGTTTAAGAAAGCCGTAGAGCATGTTATTTCTGCAGGAGGTTCAGTGATACAAAATTTTCACGTAAAAGAGATAATCCTTGAAGAAAAACAAATTAAAGGAATTAAAGGAAATATTAGAAAAGGGAAAAGTGACGAAGAATTTTACTTTTCAGCCCCCTTAACAATTGGAGCGGGGGGATTTAATTGCCCAGTCGCTACAGCAGTAACTAAACAATGTCATAATGAACCAATGCGAGATGACAAACATTATTGTGAGGCATATCGAGAATATTGGGTTGATGTGGAAGGAATTAATTCAAATCAAGAACCGATTGAGATTCATTTTATTGACGGCGTGGTACCAGGATATTGGTGGATTTTCCCTGTAGGAGAAAATTCAGAGGGTAAAGTGGTTGTCAATGTTGGAATAGGAATGGTTACATCAGAACTGAAAAAAAGAAACGTTAAATTAAAGTCTTTACAGAAAAATATTATTGAAACTAATCCTATATTTTCAAAGAAATTTAAGGATGCATCAATGATTAAAGGATCTGGAAAGGCAGCACAATTACCTTTTGGCAGCCCACGAAAGAATCCTCCCTCCTATCAGCCTAGAAGGTCAGCTGTGGCAGGGGCGATGTGCGTTGGTGATGCCTCTGCATTGGTAGATCCATTTTCCGGAGAAGGTGTAGGAAATGCATTATTAAGTGCGAAAATTGCATTAAGTTATTTTGACAAAGAAAAACATAAAGATGGTTTCCCAGTCAATTTATCTGAAGAATATATGAAAGAAATTTGGGATACATTGGGACCTGAATTATCGAATAGTTATAAATTACAAAAGATGGTGAAAAAGAAATGGTTAATGAATTGGGTTATTGGAAAAGCAAACAAGAAAAAAGAACTCAAGGACTTATTAGAGCAATCATTAAGTTCTAAAGAGGCCCAAGAAGAACTCAAGAGCACTTGGAAATTACTGAGATTATTATTATTTTAAGGTGATTAAATTGAATACTGAATTGGAAGGCATTAAGGCAGTTTTTATGGATTTAGATGGTACACTTTACCTTGGGGGAAACCTAATTGAAGGTGTAAACGATTTTTTAGATAGATTAGATAAAAAAGGAATTAAAAAATTTTACTTATCAAATAATTCTAGTAGGTCAAAAAAAGAATATTTAGAAAAATTAAAAAATTTTGGAATTGATGCAAAGATTTCAGAAATATTACTCTCAACTGATGATTTATTAGAATGGCTTACGAGTAATAACTATTCTGATGTATATACAATTGGCACAAATTCAATGTGCGAAATGTTAGAGGAAAGAGGAATAAATACATATTCAGAAAACCCACAAATGGTAGTATTAGGTTATGATACAGAGATTAATTATGAAAAATTATCTCAAGCATCGATTTATCTTCACAAAGGCATTCCGCTGGTTGCCAGTCACCCAGATACAGTTTGTCCTTCACCAGAAGGGGGATTACCTGACGTTGGAGCTTATCTTTCATTATTAGAAGCAACAACCAACGTAAAACCCGTACATATTTGCGGAAAACCTAATCCAGGAATGTTAAATCATAAGATATCAGAATTAGGATTAATGCCAAATCAGGTAGCAATGATTGGAGACAGGTTGTATACAGATATAGAAATGGCCAATAGAGTCGGATGCCTTTCTGTACTCGTGTTAAGCGGAGAAGCAACTAGGGACGATGCAAATAATGCACCACAGAAGATAGATCTAATGGTGGATTCAGTTTCTAGCTTAATCCTTGGTAATAATTAGTCCAGGTCCATTTTTTTCATAGCAATATGGACAACATTCATCTAAAATATATTTATCTGAACGCATTTCTTGAAAAGTTAGCGGCTCACGACAAGCAAAACACATTTCATGTTCAGTTTCATTTAAGTTCTTGTCGATAGAAACTCTTTGATCAAAAACAAAACAATCTCCATTCCAATGGGCGCCTCCAGTCTCTTTGAAATAACCAAGAATCCCACCTTTGATTTGATAGACGTTTTCCCAACCTTGATTTTCCATTACAACACTAGCCTTTTCACACCTTATTCCCCCAGTACAAAACATTACAAGTGGAGTGGACTTATCCTGCTCTAGTTTTTTGACTGCTTCAGGAAATTGTCTAAATGATTTGATATCAAGATCAATAGCATTTTCAAAGGTTCCAAGCCGTAATTCGTAATCATTACGTGTATCTAGTACGAGAACCTCTTTTCCTTCATCTAACCATTCTTTAAATTTCTTTGGCTCAATAAATTGACCTGTATGCTCTGCAGGCCTAATTTCATCCATTCCTAGAGAAATAATTTCTTTTTTTAGTCTAACTAACATTCTACGAAATGGTTGATAATCCGTATATGAAATGTGTAAAGGAATATCTTTGAATCGCTTGTCTTTATTTAGAAACGAAACGTATTCATCTATTGATGATTGAGTTCCCGCAAGAAAAAAATTAATTCCGTTTTTGCTCAAAAGAATCGTCCCTTTCAAACCTAATTCTGCAGTAATATCTCGAAATGGTTGACGCAAGTCATCAC
>CEOV01026729.1_pt1 | contig 13718 bp, 14 predicted proteins | sample 530631 | NCBI WGS metagenome assembly CEOV01 (sample SAMEA2620756, study PRJEB7988) | marine metagenome | isolation source: saline water (ENVO:00002010), including
TCAGATAAAATTGTAATAGCTTGTAGAACTTCTGGCGAAGAGGGAAGCAAGGAAGGTCTCTCACTTTTTATCTTAGATTCAGGATCAGAAGGTTTGACTGTCATGCCCACTAAAATGGTTGATTCTCGTAATGCTGCAAATATGAAATTTGATAATGTAACAGTATCAGAAGAGATGTTAATCGGTGAGGAAGGAAATGCTTATGAGATAATTGACTCTGTTTTAGATATATCAAGGGCAGCTATCTCAGCAGAGATGCTTGGCAGTGCACTTCAAGCATATGAAATTACCCTGGATTACTTGAAAGAAAGAGAGCAATTTGGATCAAAAATTGGATCCTTTCAAGCTCTACAACACAGGGCAGCCATAATGTTTTCTGAATTAGAACTTTGCAAATCTTGTGTTATTGAATCTATTACTTCCTTTGATGAGGGTGGAAATGATTCTGAAAGATTAGCAAGTCTATCAAAAGCAAAAATTGGAGAAGTTTTTCACCTGGTTTCAAATGAATCTGTCCAAATGCATGGAGGAATTGGTGTTACAGACGAATACGATATTGGGCTTTATTTAAAGCGAGCAAGAGTAGCCGAGCAAATTTTTGGAAATTCTGATTTTCATAAAAATAGATATGCTGAATTAACGGGTTATTAACGTTTTATTGTGGATGTAAATAAAACTGAGAAGCTTTATAAAATTATTTCACAACTTAGAGACCCTTCTTCAGGTTGTGAATGGACTAAATCTCAAACCTCAAAAACACTTTTGCCTTTTATTTTAGAAGAGGCTCAAGAGTTATCAGATGCCTTTGAAAATAAAGATACTCAGAATTTCAAAGAAGAGTTGGGAGATTTACTGCTACAGATAGTTCTGCAAAGCAAAATTGCAGAAGAAAATGACCTATTTTCTTTTGATGAAGTAATTGATAACTTATGTGAAAAATTAATAAGAAGACATCCTTATGTTTTTAAAGAAAAAAGAAGTCACACAATAGAGGAGCAAAGAGAGGCTTATTTTAGAATAAAGGACTTAGAGAAATTAAAGTGAAATATTTTATTGAGAATTTAATTGGAGTAGTTTCAATCACAATTCTGGTTTTAAATACTCTCATTTTATCTTGCTTACTGATCCCCTTGGGACTAATAAAATTTTTAATACCCATTACAAACTTAAAGGTTTTATTTACAAAATTTATAATTAGTATTGGCGAATTATGGATTTTCACCAACAAGATTTGGGTTAAAGCTTTACACAAGCCAAGATGGCAAATCATTGGAAAGGAAAACATTAAATCCAATGGGTGGACAATAGCAACTTCTAACCATCAATCATTTGCCGATATATTTCTTCTTCAAGATATAACTAATATGAAAATGCCCATGCTTAAATTTTTTATGAAGTATGTCTTGATTTATGTTCCTGTCATTGGCCTTTCATGGTGGGCTTTGGATATGCCTTTTTTAAAAAGATATACAAAAAAACAATTGGAAAAAAACCCTAAACTTGCTGGAAAAGACATAAGGGAAATGAGAAGAGCTTTAAAACATTATTCTCTCTATCCTGTGACTGTCTTTAGTTTTGCCGAAGGTACAAGATTTACTTCTAAAAAACACCAAAATCAAAATAGTCCTTTTGAAAATCTTTTAAAACCTAAAGAAGGTGGTCTTGCAACAGCATTGAGTCTAGTAAACAAAATCGATGCACTAATAGATTTTACAATCCAATTTGATTCAAAAAAAAGAAGCTTTTGGGACTATCTTTGTGGAAGAATGAATTCCGCAAAAATTATTATCAAAGAAATTAAGATTCCAAAAAAATTTCTTAATGAAGACTTGTTGAATAACCAATCCTTAAGATCAGAATTTAAGGAATGGGTAAATTCATTGTGGATAGAAAAAGACCTCCTATTGGGAGGAAAAAATTTAAATTATGATTAAAACTTTTTATAAATTAATTTTCTTTCTTGTATCTCTCTCGTTTTCCTTAGGTCTTTTTGGAAATGATCCTTTGGGTCCCAAGGAAGAATATAAATTAGTAGTAAGCGAAATCATTCAAATTCTTGATCAAAATCACTTTAAAAAAAATATCGAAATTTCTAATCAGAAAGTTATAGATAACTTCTTGAATACTTTAGATAAAGAAAAAATTGTATTTACAGCTAATGAGTATGATTCATATTCTTCTAACTTCAGAAGTATCTTTGATTTGAAAGAAATATTTATGATTTATGAAGATTTCTCTAAACGTTCAATTGAACTAATTAATCATCAAATGAAAGTGGTTAATAATTTGGAAAGCTTAGAGGAATTGAATACCACAGATTTCATTGATAAGACTCGAGAAAACGAAACAAGATTTGAATCCTTGGCAGATATTAAGATTTATCACGCTCTGTTAATAAAAAATGAATTCATAAATATTATTTTATCAAGTGAAGAATTTATGAGTTCAAAGTCAAAACTACTGAAAAGGCTTAAAAATAGATTAAAAAGCTTAAAAAGAGTTAAGTCAGATGATATCTTTTCACTTTTTGCAAATGCAATTACATCCCTTTATGATCCTCATACAAACTATTTGTCTCCCAAGTCACAAGAAGATTTTGAAATAAATATGAGCCTTTCTCTTGAAGGTATTGGTGCCATTTTGTCTACTGAGGATGGAATCACAAAAATAGTAAGATTGATTCCTGGAGGACCTGCGGATAAATCTGGTCTCTTAAAAGTAAATGATAAAATTGTTGGAGTAGCCTCTTTACCAGAAAATGAATTAGAAGATGTAAGAGATTGGCGAATTGATGAAGTTGTAAGACTTATAAGAGGTCCAAAAAATACTAAAGTAAAGCTTGAAGTAATTCCAAATTCTGCTCCAGATGATGTTTTAGGTAGGGTTATCGAAATAACAAGGGGATTAGTAAAACTCGAAGATCAAGCAGCTAAGAAAAAGAACATAGAAATTTATAAATTGAATAAGTCTTATAACATTGGAGTTATCGACTTGCCTGCTTTTTATATGGATTTTGATGCATTTAGTAGGAATCAATTTAATTATAAGAGCAGTTCAAAAGATGTCAGAAATCTTTTGAGGGAATTAGAAGAAGAACAAGTCGATGGTGTCATTCTTGATTTGAGAGGAAACTCTGGAGGTTCATTATATGAAGCGTATTCTTTAGCCAAACTATTTATCGGGAAAGGAAGTGTTGTTCAGGTTATGGAATCCAATGGTTCTATTCAGCCATTAGGTCATACAAGAGGCAGTCAAAATTATGAAGGTCCCGTTATGATTTTGGTAGACAAACTAAGTGCGTCCGCTTCAGAAATTCTTGCTGGTGCTTTTCAAGACTACAAACGTGGATTAGTTGTAGGATCGAATACTTTTGGCAAAGGTACTGTGCAACGCTTAGAAAATCTTAATTATGGACAGCTAAAATTTACAGAACAAAAATTCTATAGAGTTTCCGGTAAGAGTACTCAAAATTTAGGAGTAGCGCCCGATATTACTTTGCCCTATGTCTTTGACAGTGAAGAGATTGGAGAAATGTCTCTAGAAAATTCTCTTCCATATGATGATATCTCGTCTCTTGAGTATAAGACTTTTAATTCAACTTCAAATATTGAAATGATCCAAAATTTTTCAGAAAAAAGAGTATCTGATTCAAATTTAAACGAATATATTAAAGATCAAAAAAATCAAAACTTGAACGAAATAAATAAAAAACTTATTCCAGTAAATTTTCTTGTTAGAAAGTCAGAAAAAAAAGCTCAAGAAGAAAAAAGGCTATTTATTGAAAATAGATTTAGAGTTTCTGTAGGGTTAAAACCCTTCTTGAATTTCCAAGAATTTTTAGACTCCGATCCTGAAGAATTTAATGAGCTTTCTGAAAAAATCGTCCTTGAGGAAGCAGCAAGAATTTTAATTGATCAGATTAACTTTAATAAACCAAAGAGACTCTCTAGTTCTTATTTTAGATGAAAATTTTTTCTTTCAATGTAAACGGCTTAAGAGCAAGACTCCATCAATTGAGCAAGCTAATTGATAAGCATTCGCCAGAAATAATTTGTCTTCAGGAAACAAAAGTTGACAATGAAAACTTTCCCATGGAAAGCATTAATGAATTAGGTTACAAAGCTCTTATAAATGGTCAAAAAGGGCATTATGGGGTTTCAACCCTCTATAAATCTGAGCCTATAAAATTTCAAATTGGCTTTCCTTCAGATAAAGATGATGCCCAATGCAGATTGATATCATCAACTCATCAATTTATTGATAAGGAAGTAACAATTATAAATGGTTATTTTCCCCAAGGAGAAAGTAGAGATCACCCCAAGAAATTTCCATACAAGGAAAAATTTTTTAAAGATTTAATGCTTTATTTAAATAAAAACTTTGTTCCTGAAGATAACATCATAATACTGGGTGATTTGAATATTTCTCCTGAAGATATTGATATAGGTATAGGTGAAAACAACAGAAAAAGATGGCTTGCTACAGGCAAATGTAGTTTCTTGCCAGAGGAGAGGGAGTGGCTTGAGAAAATTAAATCTTGGGGATTTTTTGATTCTTACAGGAAATTTTTTCCTAAATCCAATGATAAATTTAGTTGGTTTGACTACCGCAGCAGAGGCTTTGATGACAATCCAAAAAGAGGTCTAAGAATTGATCATTTGTGGGTTACAACGCCTCTATTAAACTTGGCAAGTGAATCTGATATTGATTATGAAATTAGGGGGATGGAAAAACCATCTGATCATGCTCCAGTTTGGACTGAATTTGATTTCTAAACCCTTCTGTCCTGAAAAAATTTTTTTAGAAGCTCAGAGCTTTCTTGGGCCAGTATTCCGCTTGAGATAGAGATTTTATGATTGAAAAATTTTTCATCCTTGAGATTTAGGTTATTAACAATTACTCCTGATTTCGGATCCTCTGTAGCAAAAATTAACCTATCTATTCTTGCGTGTATACATGCTCCAAAACACATTAGACACGGTTCTAAAGTTACATAAAGGCTGCTCCCATTAAGTCTGTAATTATTCATTTTTTTTGCTGCGTCTCTTAAGACATTCATTTCTGCATGTCCTGAAGGATCTTTCTTAGAGATTGATTGGTTATATGATCTAGAGATTATTTTATTTTCTCTAACTAAAATGGCTCCCACGGGAACTTCCTGGTTTAAAAAAGCTGTTTTTGCCTCTTCAAGAGCCAAGTTCATATAAAAAAAATCTTTTTCTGTTTGGATTTTATTCAAGAATCTTTTGTATCATCTCTATTGATGACTCCATTCCATCTTTTATTAATTTTTCAAACTTATCTGGCTTAATTTCAGATACCCAAATTAACTTAGAAAAATTCTTATCTTCCAGAATTGTAACTTTTGCTAGATGATGATCTAAGGGAACTGGAGATTGTACTACTTTATATGTGAGAGATTTTTCAGAATGATTTATCTCTATTATTTTTTCCTTAATTTCTCCCACTCCCTCCATAATAAAAGTTCTTACACCATCTTCATATAAAATTTTATTTGCAAAGGGAACCCAATCGGATCTAGTTACATCAGAAAAAAGTTCCCATAGAGAATCAACATTACATTTAATTTGCTTTTCGATTTTAATTTTTACCATCAAATTCTTTTTTTAAGTAGTTGGATACATGATTGTTTATATGAAAATCACTATCGAGAGGCATAATTTCACTATGTATTAGTTTTTTTGCGACTCTAATCATTATTACGGAAAATTTAAAAAGACATAAGATTCTATAGTAGAAGAAATTCTCAGCTGAAAATCCAGTACTTTTCTCCCATATTTTTATTGCTTCATCATTGGAAATTGTTCCCAATAGCTTTTCTATGTTTAATCCATGGCTGCTCACATCATCAGTAGTGAGCCCCCAGGCTAAATCACATAAAGGATCCCCTATTGTAGCCATTTCCCAGTCTAATAAGCTTGCTACCTTAAAATCTTTAAATAAAACATTTCCGATCCTTGAATCTCCCCAACAAAGTTTTTTTGAATTATGATTTGAAGGTATATTTTCCACTAACCAATGAAGAACCTCTTTCAAAAAAGGATTTTCTTCTCCATCCATGCCCCAGTCCATGAATGATTTATAGTAATTTAGATCTTCTTTAAGATGACAAACCTCATGATTTCTATTTCTTAAAAGACTTAAATCCAGTTCTTCATAATTTATCCTATGCAAGGAAGCTAAGTTTTCAAGCCAACCAAGCCAAATAGATCTTATTTGTTTATGAGACGCTTTTCCCATCATGCCTTCAGGATCCATATGATATGGAGGGTTATCCGATGGAGCCTCTCCAGAAACATATTTCATTACATAAAATTCTGATCCAAGAGTGTCTTCATTAAGTTCTGAAAAAAGAATTTCAGGTACTGGAAGATTAAATTTTTTTAACTCGTTCATGATTTCAACTTGCAACCCAAGATCATAATCAGGAAATACCTGAAAACCTGTTGGCTTTATTCTCAGAACAATATCTTCACGAATGTTTTTTCCCAAAACGGTACAAGAAAAAGTTTCGTTAGAAAACCCGCTTGCCTCAGATGATTTGTGTGGCGAAACGCTTATATCCTCACCTCTATAGCGTTCCTTATTTTTAAGCCAGTCATTAAAAATTAATAACTTCTCTTGAAAGTTTTCTTCTGAAGAAACAGGCATTTCTAGGGTTTGTCAAAAAGATCTTTAAATCCGCTAGGTTCATGAGGGCCCAAAAATAACTGTTCTAGGACTCCTCTTCCTTCAATTTCTCTTTCAGGCATCTTCAAAATGACTTTACACAATGATTGCACATGCAGAAATGGAGGATCTTGAGGATCTTCATTTAAATCATATGTGTCATATTGAGTTTCAGACTCGCCTTTGAATTGACCATGGCCCCAATCAGGGTGCATATACCCTAAACCACACATAAACATATTTACTTCCGGAAGAATTTGGAATTCAAAAGAATCATTTTGTGAAGTACTTAGATTCAAGCTTAATGACTCAACTCTTCTTGTTTTAGGCCTATAGGAAATCTTCTTTTGGTGGGAAACAAAGTTAGTTTGTTCTTTACCATCATTGTATTGAATTTTTGCAAATGAATTATCTGCTTCTCCTTTCTCATTATCGATATAGTAGATGTGAGTTGCTAGGTCATCAAAATGTACTGGTGCCCAAAGCCAAAAAAATTGAGGCATTTCGAAAGGTACCATAGGTTGACTGTCTCCAGCTCCAACCGGCCTTACTCCCCATGACCTATCTCGAGTTCCAACAAATATCTCAGGAGAAATTTTAATTTTTTTATCTTTTATTTTTATTTCTCCAGACCAAGTTCCATGTTGTGTAAGCCTACACGTATCCATTATTTTTCTAGGGCCATTAAAAAGAGTCATATTTGGTTCTTGCATGGGCTCAAATCTTTTAGTGAATTCTAACTTTGCAGTAATATCGGAATCATTTTTTGAAAGGCCTACTGATAGCTTTTCTAAAGGTTCTATAACTTTGACTTCTATTGGGCCTACCTTTGTGTCAAGTCTTTCAAGACCTAGAATTCTTGAAGCCCTTATATTATGCTGAATACCATCTATAGCTAAAGTGAAAGAAGCATCCATAACATTTAAATTTGGATATAGGCAAAGGACAGCGGCAAAATACAAATTATCTTCTTTTGAATATCCATTAAAAAAATATCGATCATAGAAATTTCTTTCAGTTCCTACTTCAGAAACAGGATGAGGTAATTGATGAATCGGATAATCGTCGGCTTTAGTTATCATTTTTACTTTAAAAATTATTTGGAAAATTTCATCAGAGCTAAATCAATGTCCATGTCAAAATCTCTTCCAGATGCCTCGACACCAATAAATTTTATTTTATTCGGATTAAGGTTTCTCTTTTTGGGAGAGTTATTACTGTATCTGACGAATTCTGTAAACTCAATTTCAAAATCCTGCCAATCATCTGTAACCTCAAACTCTCCAAGATATCTTACCCAAGGAAAAATTGAGCCTCTAGTTTTGATGTGTATGAAGTATTTTTCGTTGTTTCCTCTAGCCTTGAATTTTACTTTAGAAAAATTATTCAAATTATCAGAATCAATTTCTGTTCTAAACATTAAAAATCCCCCACCATCTGTTGAAACATTTCCTTCCGCGGATATGTACTCAAAATCCTGATTTGCAGACTCCTTTAGCAACATGAAGCCGTCTGATTTGCCTCCCATAACCTGATCTTTTATAAAACGCCAAGAATCTATATCGACATCACTTTTTGGGAGAATTTCAAACGAAATCATATTCATAGATAAAAAGAATAAAAAATAATATTTCAGCACGATTTAATCTAATAGTTTTTCTCTGGCTATATTAGCTAACTCTTCTTCAAAAACTAAATCTTTTGTAGAATTTAGCCTATCCACATACAAAAACCCAAATAAATGATCTAATTCATGTTGAAAAACCGTAGCCAAAAAGTCTTCTACTACGATTTCTTTCTCTTCAGCATTTTCATTTAGGTAATTTATTTGAAGCTTTCTAGGTCTTTCAACATAACCTCTTAAGCCAGGCACACTTAAACATCCTTCCCAAAATCCTTGTTTTTCTTCATCCAGAACTTTTAATTCTGGATTAAAAACAACAAATTCTTCAGAGTCTTCTAAATTATCATACCTATCTGAATCGCTTTCTAATTTTATTACAGCTAATTGAATTGAAATACCAATTTGAGGAGCAGCCAAGCCAATGCCCCCAGCATCTTGCATTACTTCCCACATTTTTGGTATTAACTTTTGAATCTCTGGCGATAATATCTCGTCTTTAGTAAGTCTTTTTGCAGTCAATCTAAGAATTGGATTTCCTAATTTTAAAATTTGATAGTTATTTTCACTGATTTTTGTCATAAAAAAGCTATTTTAAAAGACAAAAATAGCTTTCGCTAAAATTGACTTAATTTTTTAAAGGTCTTAAACTTGCCGTCGTAAAGGCATATTAAGTGTCTTAGGAGAATTATCAATGATTTTAAGTAATTTTAAGAATTTTTTCGTTCAATTTACTAAACTTTTTGCTTCTATAGCTCTTTTAGTTTTGGTCGGTTGTTCAAGTACTCCTTTTATGCAAAACAATATTGTTGCTACGAAGTATCTTTTAGACAGTTTTGTGGAAGATGCTGGAGGAAAAGGTCAAGTTAACGCTGAAACTTATCATTGGGAAGTAGATGCCTCAGCACTTGGGTGTGCAGAGTTGCAAGCAGAGAGAATAAGGCACTCAGCTTTGATTGATAGCGTTGCAGAAAAAGTAATTGAAAATTCATCCAGATCAACAAGTTATGCATCTTATGGTCTAGAAATGCATGACCCTACGGCAGGAACAAGTTTTATCGGGGTAAAATCCACTGGATTAAATCCTGAAGTTGCTGAGTACAGAAAATTAAAATTAGCTGTAGAAAAATTAAAATCAGCTTCTATTGATAAATGTACTTCTGCTGAAGTGATGAGAACTCCTTAATAAGAGTTTCCTCAGCCAGTTTCTAAAGCTTTTAAGATTATCGACCTAGTTTCAGCTGGGTCGATAACCGCATCTATCTCTAATTGAGTAGCAGCTTCCAAAGCCTTACCCGAATCGTACATTTTCTGAACAAGTTTATTGAATAATTCCTCTCTTTCGGATTCGTCTTGAATTGCCTCTAATTCTTTTTTATAACCAAGTTTTACAGCGCCTTCCAACCCCATGCCGCCAAATTCTCCTGTGGGCCATGAGGCAGTAAAGACAGGTATATAAAAGCTGCCCCCTACCATTGCCATCGCTCCTAATCCATAGCCTTTTCTCAAAAATATAGCCACGAGAGGTACTGAAATATTTGCTCCAGAATTAAACAAACTACCCATTTTTCTTACAGCTCCCTCCCTTTCACTATCAACACCGACCATAAACCCTGGGGTATCTGCAAGAGACAATATTGGTAAGTTATGATCATTACAGATTGCAATAAATTGCCCAGCCTTCTCAGCTGAAGTTGCATCAACAGCCCCTCCCAAGTGTTGACAATCGTTTGCAATTATTGCGACGGGCTTGCCTTCTAGTCTTATGAAACCGGTTATTACACTCCTGCCATATATTTTTCTCAATTCCAAAAAGGAATCATTGTCAGCAATTGTTTCAATAACATCTCTTACCGAATAGGCCATTCTTCTATTTTCAGGAATGATATTTCTTAAAATAGATTGATCCTTGACATCCCAAGATTCAATTTTGCCCTGAAAATATGAGAGTAATTTTTTTGCAAATCTTGTAGCATCAGATTCGTCCTCAGCAAGATAATCAATTACTCCAAGTTTCTCCTGTTCTTCTGCTGGACCAATGTCCTTTGGCTCTACTTTTCCTAGTCCTCCGCCTTCAATCATTGCTGGGCCTGCCATTCCTAACCAGGAATTTTTGGTAGAAATACAAAAGTCGGCAGTTCCAAATAAAGCAGCATTTCCAGCAAAACAATAACCGTTATTAACCGCAATTCTAATACTTTTCCCTCTTAACTTGGCCCAATTACTGAATGAGGGAATGTTTAATCCTGCAAATTGCACATGTACATCAGTGTCGCCGGGCCTTCCTCCTCCTCCTTCTGTATACATGATGACAGGTAAATTTTGTTTTTCAGCCGTTTCACAAATCCTATCTAACTTTTTATGATGATAATAACCTTGAGTTCCGGCGAGAACTGAATAATCGTTGATGATAATTGCAGAAAGCGCTTTGCTATCCTGTAAAATATCGCCATTTATCTTTCCAAATCCAGTAATTATCCCATCAGCAGCAGTTTCGGTTCTCAACTCCTCGATTTCCCTCCTGCTTTTTTGAGCAGCAACAGCAAGTTGACCATATTCAACAAAAGAATCCCTATCAATTAAGTCATCAAGATTTTCTCTAGCCGTTCTATAGCCTTTGTCATGCCTCTTTTCTTTCGCAGCCACCCTTTCTTCATCAAGAGTTTTAGATAGCCTGTTGTGTAGCTCGATGAGTTCTGATCTTTCAGTCATAGTGAATAATAAATAATTTACTATGCTTTAAAAGAATTCTTGATGCAATATCTAGGATCAGCAAATATTAGTAATAAAAAAAAATTTTTTAATAAATTTTATAAAGGTATAAGCAAAAACTCATATTAGATTGTCTATTATATCTCTCCCCTGAGAGATGAAATGATTATTGAATATTTGAAATCGGTTTGGAATTTTTGTAGAGAATATCCCTTTTATGCAGTTGCCTTTTTCTATGGCGGCTACTTAATTGGCGTAGTCTACTTTTAGTTATTTTGTAGATTTTTGGACCAGTTCTTTAGGGTCTGGGATCGAGGAATATTCGTCAAAAGCCATATCCTTGAACATGTTTTCCGGCGAAACAGATTCATATTCTGCATTTTTATCTAAAGGATCAGAATAGAAACCTAGTACGTAACCTCCCTTTGAATATCCTATTAAGGACCTTATTTCAGGCGAAATGTCTTTTGCAATCTCAGGAGGACAAGATAGATATTGATTTTCTTCCTGGCGAAGCCAATTGAGAGCATAATGAAGAAAAACTCCAGTTCGAATATCTTTTTTTGATATATTTTCTCCTCCACCATGCAGTACAGTTCCAGTATAAAGAAGCACTGATCCAGCTTTCATTTCAGCGAAAGCTATTTCATCGTCCTTAGGCATACGGTCTTTTTCCCATAGATGAGATCCAGGAACAATCTGCGTTGCTCCATTTTCCTTAGTAAAATCTGTAACTGCCCAGATGGTACTCATAAGTGGTTCAACCTTTCTAGGTAAATAACCCCCCCAAATTCCTCTATCTCTATGGAGAATTTGTTTGCTTTCTCCTGGACCAATACTTACTGCGGAAGTGAAATGCAATTGATATCCATCACAGTAAGGAGATAAATACTTTTTGGAAACTTCATTAATTAAAGGATTTAAAGCTAATTCTCTACAAGCTTCAGATCTAGCAATTAATGCCCCAACTCTTTTGGTTTTAAATCCAGTAAACTCGTCTCTGCCAAAAACATCATTTTTTAAATACGGTTTAAGATCTTGATTGATTCTAGAGATATCATCTGAGTGTAAGAGGTTATCAATTATCACTCCAGCATCCTTATTTAGAACGTCGATAATCTCTTCCGAAGAAGCCGAATTTGAGAGGTGAACTAAATCAGCCATCTAAGAAATATACTATTAAAAGCAAGAAACTTAAAAAGATTTTTGAAAACCAAATATTATTTTAGTTTTATCCTTCATCTGGAGGCCATTTTTTTCATTGATTAATGGATTGATAATCTCCAGAGCAAGTCTGTCTTCAGAGCCAGGAAAGATTTGGGTAAGAAAATTAAATCCCAAACCTACTTCAGCTGTAAAACCACCATAATTAGAAGTAATTGAGGTTTGGACTGGAGCTGTAATATTTGGATCGACGCCTGAAATATCTTTTTGATGGTTGAGTCTCAACCTTGATGAGATAGAAAAGTTCTTTCTAACTGAATATTGATACCAAGAATCAAAGTAAGTTTTGTCACCATAATGCCAATCCTTTGATGAAATGTTTTTAAAGATCCTAATTTGATTTCCAAAAAAATGTTCATTGGAAAATGTATATAGGTTAGTAAAGCCAATAACCAAAGCAGCTGAATCATCTCCTGATTGCATGCCATAAGGTAGAACCATTTCCATAATGGTATTCATGGGAGTAAGTACCTTTCCTTTTGTGTTTCTATCTCCAACAGAATATTTAAAACCAATTTCTGCATGCCACCTGCTTTTATCTTGCTCATCAATTTTTACTAGCGCAGAAAAGGATAAGTCAGATAGATCCGAAGAAGATGAATTGAATGAGCCTATATTATTTCTCGTCATAGCGTGATAAGTATCTAAATTCATGGATTTATCCATAAACATTGTCATGAACATTAAAGTAACGTCATCCGATGGAGCATACATGCCTCCAAGCATTAACATTTTCATGCTCATTTTGATTGGAACAACACTAAGTTTTGCTGGTGAGTTTGAATGTGGATTGTCTATAACTAAAATTTCGCTATCTGCGATTGAACTCCCGTCAAAAGAATTACTTTTCATTTTCATGTAAGAGGCTCTCAAAGAAATCATTGATTCCCCTTTTTTGTGCATATGATCTGCCATAACTCCAATAGGTGCATGGCCAATTGCCTGAGACCCGAAAGCTGAAATCGAGAAAACAAAAAGAAAAGTTAGTTGAAGGGAGCGCATTAGCTTGCGCATTCTATATCATAAAGAACTATTGAAGGAGGAAATTTACTCCGCCAATATGAATTAAATCATTTTTTATCAAACCAAGTTCTCTTGCTTTTTCATAGACTATTTCTTTATTTTTTACGGACAACTCGAAAGCATTAATTCCCTCGCCTCTCTGATCAAGATTATCAATAAACTTGATTCTGGAGTCTGAGAAATTAATTTGAAGATCTTCATCTGCTTTAATTCCAAAAGCTTTTTCCCATTTTTTACAAAGAGCAGATTTATCATCGGATTGCATCACAACTCCGCTTAATCTCTCTGCATTATCGTTTTTTGAGACACACTTTTCCCAATCAAGGCCTGCCCAAAGCCAAGCCGATTCAGGTTCCATTTTATCTATTGAAACTATTGCTCCACCGATGTGTTTGGGATGTAAGTGAATGGTTTTTCCAGTTACGTGGCCTTCGCTTCTCTCAACTTC
>CEOV01012914.1_pt1 | contig 13716 bp, 15 predicted proteins | sample 530631 | NCBI WGS metagenome assembly CEOV01 (sample SAMEA2620756, study PRJEB7988) | marine metagenome | isolation source: saline water (ENVO:00002010), including
AGGGTCGTCATACAATACGCATAGTATTTTCATATATTCTCCTGTTAAGTTTACTATATTATAGTATTTTCAACCCATTGTCTATATAATTGTTCGGCGGCCATGTTTTTTCCTTTGGCCTCTGTCTGAATATCAAAATTTTCTCTGAAACTCAGTGCCCAATCATTTACTTTTCTGTTTGGTAATAGATCTGAATGTGCCCTCAGTTTTTGTTTCTTACAGCCACGTTCCAACAACATCTTAATATCATGCATCTCTGTGTGTGTCTTGTCACCTAAATTTGCCACTGCCAAGTGCTCATCTCGGGAATAAGAATAGTGCATAGTAGGACGTTGTCCACGCCACGAGTCTATCACACGTTTGACTCTGTCATCATTAGCATCAATATATTCTTCATCTCTTATCCAGTGATGATGTATGTCCATTACCAGTGCCAAGTGTTTTTCCAATTCTAAACTGGCATCAAGTCCCCAACCCATTTCGTCATTTTCGATTGTGATCAAATTCCTTGCCTCAGGCGAGAGTTTTGGAAGTGCATCTATAATGCCTTGCGGTCCACGTCTGCCTGAAATATGCACATTAATTTTGCAACCATCTTGGAATGTTTTGCCAAATCCCATCCAACGAGCCATATCTGCGTGATATTCAAATTCATCTATGCTACGATGTCTAATAAGTTCTGTTTCACTGCTCAACACACAGAATTGTCCAGGGTGGAAACTTATTTTCACATCTAACTTACGTGCCATATCACCAACAGGTTGGAAAATTCTTTCTAGATGTCTTTGTATGTGAGGCTGTTGCCACCAATTGATCCAGCCTGGTTCAGTGTATCCTTGTAGCATTTCACTACCAAGGCGCACCATTCTACGTTGCGGTGGCAGTGTACCAACACGTTCGATCAGCCTACGTGCCGCTGTTGCATTATGATTCATAATGTCCCATTGTCTTTGTTCAGCGTCTTCTGGATGTTCTCTCAGCCAACGCATTGTGGTTGATCGACCGTTCAATTCTCTGTCCTTGGCATTAACTTTCATTCCTCCAAATTCAGATCGATCGTTAAGCCATTTACAACAAAAACCTATACGCATATGAAAATTATAACACAAATTAATAGATTGTCAATCTTCACTTTGATCAGTGTCGAGGTCAAAAACTGTGTAGTCTGCTGGATGATTTGTGGCCCATAATCCAATGAGATCGCTACATTCTAGTTTGTATCCATATTCTTTGTCTATGTCACGCAGTATTTTGTTTGCTTTTGCCATACTTAATCCTACGTCTGCCGGAATAACCAGCGCATCAAGGGAACGCTCTTTCTTTTTCTTGGCGGCTTGTACTCTGTGCCAACCGTCTGTCAATAGGTAGTAACCGGAATCTTTAATACGTGTTACAAGTATAGGATCAAAAGGTAGATCATCTTTGACCAGTTTATTGATCCAACCTCTTTTTTCTTTGTTTAGAGGACGTTCTGCGCCTAGGCCAAGTTCTGCCATAGTGACCAACTTATCAACATTTACACTTACTCTTTCAATTTTAGTCTGTTTCATATTCTACATAATCAATATCTTGTATCACTTGCCATTGATCACCACGTGGCCACGGTTTGGGTCTTGGTGGTAGTTTGTTGACATCTGTTGTGTCTCTGTATTTGTTAGCACACACATAACCGCAAAATGGTCTTATTATCCTTTTGTCACCGGCGTCGTCATGTATGTTGTCATACCAATACACAGCATTAAAAAACTTTGCACTGCAAACATAACAAGTGTGTTCTTTACCGTTCATAATTTATTTGATCTTTTATAGATATCACCCAATCCTTATATACACTGTTTAGGAAATGGCATCCGTCCTGCTGTAACCCGTTGTGTTGAGCACAATATGAATGCGGGTCTTTATCTATCCAATTTGTTTTGTCCAATAGAGTAGGAAAGACTTCAACCTTGCCATCATATAATTCTTGATCTGAAGTAGCAGGATTAGTGATGTCATAAAAAAATGTCCAATTGTGTGGCACGTTTTGTTGTTTTAAAAACCATAATGTGCTGGCCACTGCTTGAATACTTTCTTTTGCCACGTGTTCATATTCTTGATCATTAAAGTAGCAAGGCATAAAAATTTCATTTGTTCTATCATTGCCAGTCCAACTGCCTGTTTTGCCACCTGAACACAAATATCTTCGTTTGTAAGTTTTTATGCAGTAATCATAATCTGGAATAGCATAATTGTCATTAGCAGGTATATCAAATCTTGCCAATCCTGTAAATTGTGCATATACATAATCGATTTTGTTATCTGTGACAAAGTCTACACAATTCCCAAATATAAATTGATTGCCCACACCCCACCAAGACAAATTCACAATGTCTGTGTCTTGTCCAAAAACAACATCTTTCCAGATTTGTTCTTTGTTTGGTTTTTGATTATCGTCTGCTAGATTGCTACAACCTAAAAATAGTATTTTTTTAGTCATTACCTGGCAGTGCCGTCATCTGTTTCATTCCGCCAGTGTTGATGTAACCTGCTTGTTTTCTGTTGTGTGCAGGCTCTTCTTCGGAGGTTAGTAAGATGTCATTTTCGTCAATCATTCTAACTTCTAGTTCTACACCACCTTTGGCCACCTTGAATGCTCTGGACCATCTACCGTGTGCGACCATAATCCATTCGCCTACTTTCACATCTTCTTGTTGTTTACCTACAGCATAAACTTTGGCCCAACGCGGATGTACACCTTGTGATGTCCCGTCATCATCAGGGATAATCAAACCACCTGCTGTTTTGGTTTCTCCAAAATGCATGTGTGATACCAACACTCTTTTTTTCAACGGTGTGATATCGTAATCAATAACGGTTTGTTTACCACCGTGTGTTCCAAAACCTTTTTCTTGTAAGTCTTCTATTTGTCCCATATAGAAGTATTATAGCGAATTTATTCTACTTCGTCAAGAGCCGCACATTGTTCTTTTGTGGCTGGCAGGCCCTTTTGTTTGTCATAGAACCAAACATATGAATATGTAATTTTGTCGTCGTTGACTTCACATTTTTTTCCAAATGACAGTCTTGGATCTTTGATTGAACAAGCAGATGCAAATAATAAAATTGTTAGTGCTAGTATTGTGTTTTTCATGTGTGTTACTCTATTCCGTCCAATGCCGCATCAATGCCTTTTTTGGCAGTCTGTTTTGGCTTGACTTGTTTAGTTGCTCTCGGTGTTGGAGCAGGTTTGGTTTCAACTGCTTTTGCCTGTGGAGTAGGTGCTGGTGGAGTTTTACTCGGTGCAGGTGCTCTGTTTCTAGTTGGTGTGTCGTCAACTTTACCACGAGGTGCCTCATAGTATTTCTTCATTACTTCTGCTTTTGGTTGAACAATTTGTCCTTTGATACCTAGTTCGTCGCCTCTTGCATTAACATTCATATTACCAATTGCTCTTGTGTCCTCATTGGCCGCTCTTAATTTTTCAATGTCAATCATCTTGCCTTGCATTGTTCTATACATTTTTTTTCTGGGTGCTCTTGCTACCATAATATACTCCTATTACTCATTTACTTATCATCGCAGAAATTCACGGTGATCCAAATTGTACAACAACGGATTTATCTTGTGTACTCCTATCAAAAAAAGACAGAAACTGGCCACACTTGATCCTCTGCCCACACCCCATACAACATTGTTGGCTCTCAGTGTGTCAACAAAGTATATCAAAAATTGCAACACTTTGATAAAACTTTTTTGCTCAAACAGATCATACTCGTGCTGTACTCTTAGTTTCTCTTCGTCATTTTGGCACTTGTCCAACAACCATTGCAGAACATTTATTTTGTAGTATTTTTCTGGCATGTGCCAACTGTTAATGTTCTTAGTATCAAATTCAGTCAGTGACTCTCTGTGTGGCACTGTATTAATATTTGGTAAATCAATGCCTAAGTCTTTAATACTTGTTTTATACTGTTCAGTGTCCGCAAAAAACAATTTAGAAATATCAAACTCAGGATCTGTGTAAAGTAAATCTATTGCGTCTTGCTCAGTGAATATAACATCACCATAATCATTTGTTTTTATCTTTGCCGCCATCTAAAACCTTTGGGTTGAATTCAAATATTTTAGCATGGTCTTCGTGGCGTTTGTCAACTGGTATTTTGTTTTTGGTCCAACTGAAGTGTCCTGTGTAGATGCCTTTGTCCAATTCTTGATCATATGTTGCTGTGTCTGGTCTTAACCACCAAGGATCAAAGTTTGCAAACTTTTCTGAGAACCAATTGGCAGTGTCTAATAATAACAGTTCTTTACTGTCTTTGTCAACCGAATAGGTAATACCGTCGCCTTGCCAACTGCTCAATTCCAATTTGTTTATCAATATTTTTCCATCCATTATGGTATTTGCTTTGCAAAAATTCACTGCGGCCATAATTTGATCATAGGGAGGTTTTGGTAATTCAATAAATCTATTTGACGATGACTCTTTTAAAAGATGATAGAGTGGTTCCTGCCTCCATGTTGTAATTGTATTTGCAAAAATTTGTTCAAATAAATTTTTTAATCTGTCAAAATATTTTGTTTGCTCTTGTAGATCTGCTGTGTAAGGAGTAAGATAAAGTTTTACACTGTACTCGTTTTGAAATAATTCTCCGTCAACAATTATAATTGATTTGTATTTGGTACGCCACGTGAATGTATTTGCCATCACAAATACTTACTACTCTATGTTGATCAAATCGCCAAGATCTGGTTCGTTACGTAATTTTTTTCTGTTTTCGTGCCAACTTTCAATTCTGCGTTGGCGTATAGCATCTTGATATGTCAGTAAGGCCTGTTGTAGATTTGCCAGCAGTTCTGGATTACGTCCACGTCTGGCTATGGCAACTTTTCGAGACAACTCTTTGATACGTTTTGAAATGTCTTCGTCTGACATGTTGCCTATTTCTTCTTGTAATGGATGAAAGTACATTACTACCTCCTATTAGATGTAGTTGTTTCCTAACTGGTGCATTAAAATTGTTGTGCCATTATCAGGCGACATAAACTCATATAGATATCTACCCGAAGTTGGTGCAGTAATTGTGTCTGAACTGCCATCACCACCGCTTACATTACCAGATACTATTACACTAGATGGTATGGTAAGTGTGTCTGCTACTGCGTTATATGTTATATCTAAAATAATTCTGCCTAGTTCTCCACTAGTTGGAAAATTTATAAACCCGAGAGAGATTGCCCCACTAGTGGTCATGGTTTGGTAATGACCGTTTTCATGATTCAAATTTACTATGCCTGAAACTGTGCCATGAGCAAAGACAGTTGCAGATGTGTCTTTAAGAACTGCTCTTTTTATAATATTGTCGGTAAAATCAGATTCAGCATTTAAATTGGCTTTGTTTGTTTGCAAATCTTCAATTTCAGTTTTGGCTTCTGTAAATGCAGTTTTAATAGCAGTGAAATTATCACGCATTCCTTGACTACTGTTGTCTTGTCCTGCTACAGGATATGTTCCATCAATATTGTTTGTTTCAATTTTACTAGCCATTAAAATATTCCTTTATTCTTAAATTTCAAATATTTAGCGTCGGATCTATTGACTGTTATTATTGTTCCGTTAGCCGGAGTTTCTTTTACAAAAGTTATTGTTGTTTTTTCATTAGGTATATCATGAGACAGTTCAATACCAAATTCGTGATCAGCACTTCTGGTTATGAAGTCCGCTGTTGGTTTAATTTTTCCCCTAAAGCCAGATGCTTTGACACATTCACCAACAAAAACAGTTTTGTCGCCTTCTTTTACTAAAATATCTTCGTCGTGTACTAATTCATCTAACACAAAAGTGGTTGTGCTTCCGTCAGCAGTAAACTTTGTAGGCGTCACTTTACTTCTTGATATAAGATATCTATCTATTATGAAATCTATTTTTTTGAAATCTAAGTTTTTGTCTTCTATTCTTTTCTTTACCAAAGCACTTTTGCCAGGATTACAATAACAAATTGGAACTGCTAACACAAATCCCAAAGGTGCTAGATCCCCTATTTGTGTTGACTTCATCCATAAAGGCAAATATGTGTATTCTTTATGTCCAAGACTCTTCATCCGATTACGCATATTTTCTACTGCATTTGGAAACAGAGTGGACACAAAATCAATGTCTGATGTTAGTGGATTAACAAACCTTATTTTTGATCCTGATGTTGTAAAACTTAATCCACCTCCGGTGGTCACATTAACTTCATTGGCATCCGCTGTGAGATTAGATGATCCTGCTCTAGGTCCCAACATAGGTTGCTCAATATCCGTTCTTACATTAATAGCACTACTAATTGCACTTCCAGAATTGTTTACTAATCTATCTTTTATCTCAAGGTATACAACTTCGTATTTGGTTGTACCATCTTCTACTGCTCTTGCTGTTTTAATATCTCCAAAATATAGGGTTTTTGGTGCATGATTTTGATCCATCTGTTGCTGGAATATTTTCAATGTTTGTGCTTCCAATCCTGACAGCATTAACATCTCAGGTTTCAATTTAAATCCAAAATTTTCATCTTCGGTTCTGTAAATATTTTCAGTGCTGTTAATCGATGGATCTTGTGCTAAATTATAAAAAATATTTTGATCTATTAAACTGGTTGCTTCGCCTTGTAAATTTCCATATCTTATTGTTGTCAGTGGAATATCCACAGTGACATTAAATTCTTTAGAAGTGGCCGCATCTTGATATTGATCGCTTACTCTGACTGTAAATGTAAAGGTGCGTGTGCTATCTAAAAAGTCTTCGGGATCTATAGTTCCTAACAAGTTACCTTGTTCAGATAATGTTATGCCAGGCGGTAAAGAGCCTGCTGTAACTGTGTAAGATAGTACTCTATTTGTGTTTTCTGCTACGGCAACCACTCCTAAGGTACTAGGTTGATCTGCGTGTAGAGTGCCAACATTAGTGTCTGTTGTAAATGCTATACCAATATCAATCTCACCAATTACTTTCATTGTGAACACTTTATCAGTGAACACGTTAGTGACGGAACTGTCATCGGTATTGACTGTTCTATTTGCTCTAATAGTAAATTCAAAATCTGTCTCAACAGCAGATTGTGGTGCTAATTGGCCGCTTATTTCTCCTGTGTTGATATTAATTGAAAGTCCAGTTGGCAATGAACCGGCTTGTATTGTATATTCTAGATCATTCTGAAGCGGATCAAAATCACTTACATCAATTGCAATGGCAACATTGTTATCATGTCTGAAAGTTCCAAGATCGCCTCCTGTCGTAAACACTGGTCTTCTTATCGCTGTGAAGTCCATTGTTTGTGCAAATTGATCCATAGTCAACGGAATGCCGTTGATGTTGTCTTTATCTATAGTGATCTCAGAATTAGATACCCTCCAGTAGTTTGCACTGTATACAAATATACTGTTGTTTTGTTCAACAGCAGATGTGCCATCTGATACTCGGACTACAAAGTCATAGTTTTTACTGACGCTTATAGTGTTCAAAGTGTAATCATAAACTTCGTCATCGTATGCGCCAAGCAAATTGTCATAACCACCTCTAGTTTGGGCAGGATCTGTTGGCAAAAGTTGCACTATCCCAGAAATGTATCCACTTGAACTCATACTGACTCCAGGTGGTAATGAACCTTGAACTATTTCGAATTGAAGTTCTTGTCCTGCTCTAGTATCTGAGTCAGTGACTTGTAATTGATAACCTATTTCTTCCCCATCGAGTATCCAATAAAGATCTGCTCTGGTGCTGTCTTCAATTTGTATCTGTCCAGACACAGTGGTAAAAACTGGAGCATCTGCGCCCTCTACGTCAAGATAAAAAGTTCTATCTGTAATTTGTGTTCCAGCCGTGGCACGAACCACAAAGGTGTATCTGGTTCTTTTGTAAACCTCGGCTGGAATTCCTGTCAGTAAGCCTGTTGAAGTAAGTTCCATTCCTGAAGGTAGGCTTCCTGATAATAGAGAGTAAGCAATAGTCGTACTATCGGACGTGTTGGCTTCCAGTTGTACTGAAAATGCCGCTTGTTCGTCAATAGACGCAATTTTACCTGCTGTGGTTGTCCACACCGGTGTTGACATAAAAAACTTACTCCTTCGTGGTATTTATGGTAATTTACGGACTATTATGAAACGTCAGCACTGAATGGAGTTGCTGGATTGGCGCCTGCCGCTACCCTCATTTGGCCTGAAACAGCGTATTTGTCTGTGGCTATGTCAATGAATGTGATTGTGTCACCTACTAGGCCACCTTGTGTGCCGCTGTTGAGTGTTACTGTGTCTGATGCCGCCACTGTTGGAAATGAAGTAACTGCGGTACCGTCTTCGTCAAGATACATCACTTGTCCTGCGAATGTGTTGTCTGCATCAGGTGCCTGAATTTTGTAAGTTGTTGATCCGCCCATGGCTACACTGACTATGAAATGATAAATGTTACCTGAACCGGACGCATCAGGCAATGTTAGTACTACATTGGCATTTCCACCTACTTCACCTAACAGTAAAGTTCTACCTGCATGTTCAGTTTCTGTGATTGAATCTGTGGCAGTGAATGTGTGTATGGCCGGTTTAAACCCTCCAGCCGCTGTCAATAAGCCTGCAACACTTGTGGCTCCTGTGATGTCCACCGGTTCTGCTATGGTTACCTTTGAAGAATCACTTGAATCTAAAGTTGTTCCGTTTACTCTTAAAGCACTGATTAAAACGTCACCTGTACCGCTTGGTTGAATTGAAAGATCAGCATTAGTTCCATTTGATGAAATTGTGTTTGTGGTTAAACTTGTGGCTGTCACACTGTCGTTCACCGTCAATGCGCCTGTGAGTGTGCTTGTTCCTGTTACCGCAAGTGTGCTTGATAATGTTGTTGCTCCAGTTACACCCAAAGTTGTGCTGAAACTGCCTGAAGTTCCTGTTAAAGCACCACTCATATTTGTAGCACCATTAATCTGTAAGCCTTCTGCCACTGTGATCAATGATGAATCATCTGCACTGATTGTAGTGCCAAAAATTCTTACTGCTGACGCTACTACTCCACCTGTTCCGTTTGGTAATAAAATAATATCTTCATTGGATCTAGCAGACGTAATTCTTTTGCCGTTGACGTCAAGGTCACCACCTAGTTGCGGTGTTGTGTCCTCAACCACAAAATTTGTTGCATCATCATCTGCACCATATAATTCGTTAAAGTTATCGTTGATTTTATCAAATGCTGTTCTTAACGGATCACCTGTACCGTCGTTTGCACTTGAACCTATGTTGATTGTTTGCTTTGCCATTTGCTATTATTTATACTAGATTTTATAAACCGAATGTAATTGTTACACATTAATTGCAACTCTTTGAAATTTAAAAACTGTGGCATTATCTGATATGTTTGTGACTCGTAATCTCACATCACTGCCACTTATGTCTGCACTGAACACAGTCAATCCTGTAGCGGAACTAGAAGTTGACCCAAAAGTGGCCACATACGCATTTGTTCCATCATGGGTTACATTGGCTTCAACTATTTCGTGTCTGCCGTTTGTGGCATCAACAGCACTGATAAAGTATTTGGCACTTCTAAATGTTGCTTTGGCAAAAGTGTCTAGGTTTGTTGTGGCTGAACTACTGACACTGACACTGGCATCTGCTATTGAGGTATGATTCAATGAAACACCTGCTGTGGCAAATGACAGTTGGCCTGATCCATTTGTTGTCATGAATTGTCCACTACTTCCGTCGGAGGTTGGGAATGTGAAACCACTGATTGTGACCCCACCTGTGCCGTTACCTGTTAATTCCAGTGGACTGTTTGATGCATTTGTTGATATGGTGTTATCGCTGATTGTGATGCCGTCTATTGTGACAGACGAAGTAGTATCAACAGAAGTGAACGTTCCTGCGGCTGGCGTTGAGCCACCAATCACAGTGCCATCTATTGTTCCGCCATCGATGTCAAGATCACTGTGTACTATCACTGTGCCTGTGCCACTGGGTTGAAGTTCTAAATTTGAGTTTGATACTGTGGTCTTAATGATGTTGTCTGTGATGTTGATGTTGCTGTCAACAGTGAGGCTATCTACTACCACTGCACCTGTGCCACCTGGTTCAAGTCTAATATCGGCATTTGATGAGGATGAGATAATGTTGTCGTTGAATGTTAAATTATCTATTGTGACAGTGCCTGCCATTGTCGTCGCACCTGTCACAGTCACACTGCCAAGAGTGGATAGTCCGTCTACCGTGAGTGTTCCTGTGGTGCTTAAATTTTCGTCTCCAAAACTGATGGCACCACCACTGTCTGTGATTGATCCGTTGGCCAGTGTGAGGTTTCCAATAGTGGAACCGGTGGCCGCAGTGATTGTGCCTGTGCTAGTTAAGTTTTCATCTCCAAAATCAATTGTGCCTCCACTGTCTGTGATTGATCCGTTGGCCAGTGTAAGATTACCCACAGTTGAGCCAGTGCCTGCTGATAAGGCGCCTGTGATTGATGCTGAACCCGTAGTGGTAATTGTGCCATCTACTATCAAACCATCATTGATATTGATTGTGGTGGAATCAGTGCTACTTAGGCTGGTGCCGTTGATTTGAATTGCCCCAAACAATACCTTGCCTGTGCCTGCAGGTAAAAGATTGATGTCTTCGTTGGATCTCAGTCCTTGTATGTTATTGTCGTTTATTTGTATTGCTGGAAATTTAATTACACCTGTGCCAGCAGGTTCAAACACAATGTCATCATTGCTTCGTATTGCTGATATTGTGTTGTCATTCAAAGACAGTGCTGTGGTACTGACTCCAGGTGAATTGTATATCTCTGTGAACATCTCGTTCACTTTGATCATGGCGTTACGTAAAGTATCACCTGTTCCGTCGTTTGCGTTAGTTCCAATGTTTAATTCTTGTCTTGCCATACTATATGTTTAATTGTCTTCTTAATACTGTTACAACCTTATCGTTAACACTATTTATTGTTCCCTTGAATCTAAGATTTCCGCCACTTACATCTGCAGTGGGTGTGATAAGATCAGTGGAATTTCCAATGTTGCCGAATGTGGAAATGTATGCATTTGTTCCGTCATGCACAATATTTGCTTCGTACAATTCAAATTCACTTGCAATAGTGTCTACCACCTGAACATTGTACTTGGCCGCTCTAAAATCCGTGGCACTGATTTCGTCAATGACCACTGTGGCAGAGGATGCACCTGCCGCTCTGGCTAGGTTAATTCTGTATGCGTTCAACACTGTGGATCCGCCCGATGTTGAAGTTGCTGACAGTGTTGTGGTTGTGCCTGCGTGTCCCACTGACAACAAAATCTGATCTGTGCTTTTTGACGACACTTGACCGTACTGTGTCACGAACGCGTTGGTCCCGTCACTGACAACTGCCGCTTCCGTTATTGATGAATGTCCTTCTGAGGCGTTGTGACCAACTATAATATAATGTGCCGCTTGATATGTGCCTGTGTCAAAAGTGTCCAGTGTGGTTGTTGAACTTGAAACTGTGACCTCTCCTATGACATTGATATTAGTTGAACTTCTGTCTGCTTCGTCGTCCGCAAGCCTTATTCTATAGGCGTGGACTCTTAGATTAGGTTCCAGTCCAGACGCTGACACTTCCAAGTTACTGCCATTGATCGCCGCGGTCAGTGTGATCAAATCATTGTTGCCGGTGTTGACCACATTGTAAACAGATATGAATGCATCAGATCCGTTGTGTACAACCAGTGCTTCTAGATTGGAAATTTCAGTTTTTGAATCGTTGTTTACGGATATAAAATATTTTGCTCCTCTAAAGTCGGCATGTGCGAAACTGTCTATCACCTCGCTGGCACTGTCTACATCTGTGTTGATGACCACAGCGGCTTCGTCCTCCCCGCTGTACCCTGTGGAATCGTTGTCACCCAAGCCTATTCTGTAATAACTCATGCTGGATTGCGAACTGCTTCCTGTGCCTTTCAGTCTAAATTTGCTGTCACTGATATCAACACTGGTGATGATATGATTGTTTGTGCCAGTTTTTGCATTGATCGTGGAAGTGATAAATGCATTGGAATTGTCATGCACCACTGAATGTTTGGTAATCTCAAATTCATCACTGTCATCGTCTCTGTTGACTGCCAAGTAGAACGCACTGTCGTATTTGCTGGTTGCAAATTCTTCAATAACCGCTGTGCCTGATTCAATTCTGTTGTGTCCGCCAACGGCAGTGACAGCATCTATTTCTGTTGATGTTCTAAAAGTTATTGTGGCCTGTTGATCAGAAATCAATGACTGTCCCAACAACAAAGGTGATGACTCAAAAGTCAATACACCACTACCGTTGGTTTTTAAAAGTTGTCCAACGCTACCGTCTGCATTGGGCAGTGTGAATCCATTCACAATTACATTGCCTGATCCGTTAGCGGCAAATTCAACATTTTCATTTGAACGCCTACCAGTGATTTGATTTCCTGTAATTAATACAGCAGGAGTGCTGACAGTGCCAGATCCCACAGGATCAAGTGTTATTGAAGTAAAAGTACCTGCGGCCGGAGAGTCTGCACCAATCACCACATTGTCAACTGTGCCTCCATCAAGATCTATAGATCCAAAAACAATTTTACCTGTGCCGTTTGTTTTCAATTCCAAAGCGGCATTGGTATTTGTGACTTTGATTACATTGTCTGTGAGATTGATACTGGAATCAATGGTTAAATTGCTCACAGCAACCACGCCTGTACCACCCGGAGTCAATCTTAGATCCGCATTTGAACTGGTGGCAATGATGTTGTCATTGAATGTCAAGTTGTCAATTGTGGCAGTGCCTGCCAGAGAAATAGATCCTGTGGTGCCCACAGAGCCAAAAGTGCTAAGACCAGAAACGTCCAAAGTTCCTGTGGATGAAAGATTTTCATTGCCAAAACTGATTGTGCCACCACTGTCTGTGACGGATCCATTGGCCAATGTGAGATTGCCAAAGTTTGAGCCTGTGCCACCTGTCAACGTGCCTGTGGTTGTGACATTGTCATCGCCAAACGAAATTGTGCCACTGCTGTCGGTGATTGATCCGTTGGCCAGTGTCAGTGTGCCAAAACTTGATCCTGTGGCAGAGTTAAATGTGCCGCCAATAGACGCTGTGGAAGTGCCAGACAAAGTGCCATCCACAATTAAATTTTCGTTGATGTTGATGAAACTGGAATCGCTTGAACTGATTGATGTGCCCCCAAATCCAAGTCCTTCAATCACCACCCTTCCAGAACCATTGGCTTCTATTTTAAAATCATTGTTGCTGTGTAATATTTCTATGTTGTTATCGTTGAATCTTATGCCTGGAAACACAACAGAGCCTGTGCCACTGGGTAAAATTTCCAAGTCAGCATTGGACACTGTGGTTTTGATTGTGTTGCCGTCAAAACTGAGATCTGATGCTACGTTGTCAAATGCATAAACCTCCGCAAAATTACGGTTTAATTTAGCACCTGCGGATCTTATAGTATCGCCTGAACCGTCGTCAGCGAGATTACCTATGTCGATTATTCTTTGGGCCATATCAACTAATATTTAGCGGTTTTTACGATTTGATTAAACCGCCTACGGAGCGTTAGCCTTGTGCGGATGATCAGCAGGTAACAATCCCTCCAGTCCCCACTTGTGTGCAAGATAGCCTTCCGCTGATATGAAATGGTCCATGTTGATAATACCCGTGCCAGGAACGTCTGCGACAGAGAAAAACTCTGCCATCTTACCGCTCATCCTTATGCTGGTCCT
>CEOV01106687.1_pt1 | contig 13431 bp, 7 predicted proteins | sample 530631 | NCBI WGS metagenome assembly CEOV01 (sample SAMEA2620756, study PRJEB7988) | marine metagenome | isolation source: saline water (ENVO:00002010), including
TGTATCAATGCCAATACTGCGGCTTCAATAGCCGAACGTACTGCCCAAGTTACACTTTCATTCTCTGTCATACCACTTTCAAGTTCAAGAAGTTTTGTATCCATATCTAAAAATCTAAACACATCGCCTCCTACACCTGTACTCAAAATGGTTTTGTATGTCTGTACGTTGAGTAACACTTCGCCAGTGAGTGTGCTTATGGCTCTCAGTGATACAACAACACTATCTCTTCGATATTGGTTTGTAGTTCCAATACCGAGATATCTTGCACCGTTACCGCCAGTCTCGATATTAGTATCATAACCTATGATGCCTCCCTCTAATATCATGCCTGCGAATAACAATGGTTGGACTCCTTCTGCCGGTGCTTCTTCTGTGGCAAACTGTTCGCGAGTACTACGAACAATTTGTCTTTCCCGGACAAGGTGGTCTAAGCCTACTCCTCTCTCTACGACTCTGAACCATGTGCCTTTAGGATTTTCTTTGGCACCTGCGGCTTTGAGAGAGTCAATTAATAAATCTTTTGCACCTTGTGTAACTGCGGTGCTGAAACTTGCAACTCCATCTGAACTTACTCTTTGTCCAGTTAAATCTGCAAAGTCATAAACTGCAACCACTGGCATAACTTCAGCCGGTGGTAAGTTTCTTAATTTTTTATATGTGGGTAATTCTATAAATTGTGGTTCTTCTATACACTCAAGGAAATTTGAACCACAGGCTTTGTCACCAGGTATGGAAATACTGGCGCATCCGCTAATTAGCAAAGCAAATATTACTGCTATCAATCCTTGTTTCAAATTTTTACCCGCCTAATGTTCCGATTCCGATAGGTATTTCTATTTCCGTTATTGTTCCATCTGCGTCAACGATAGTTAATTTTATATATTCTATACCGTCAACTGTTATGACTTGGTATGAGACATTGCTGTCCTCAATAGTAAATGCACCTTCGGTAGAATTAGTACAAGTTGGTACTTCTGCAGGATTACAAAACATACTATCAACTAATCCTTTAGAAATTTGTGAATAGATCCTACTCTCCAAATTTCTAATAAATTTATTAATAGTGCTGTTAGATTCTGCTCTTTCAGCCGCCCTTAAAGCCGCTTCAATATCATCTCTTATTTTATCTTTTCTACTCTTCTCCTGATTTTCGATTGTTAAATAATGAGCTCCAGTTCCTATTCCACTAAAACTAGGGTTCTTAAATTTATGTGTAAGTTTGTCAGCAGATGCTGTCATACTGCCAAATGCAAACATTACAACTAAAAAATAATTTAAAATTTTCATTTCTTTTTCTTTTCAGCCTGCTCTTTTTCAGCAAGGGCCTCCTTTTCTTCTGCGTCCTGCAAAATTTCTTGTCGTGTTCTATATTCTAAAACTACGTCTACTTTCTGTTGCAAACGAATTAAGTCTTGATCCAACATTCTTGTTTGGTCTATTACTCTAATAAGTGCCATATGCATTTTACCTAATGCGGGTTTTATTTCACTATTAATATATTTCCATACATAGTAAATAAAGTACCCTAAGCCAACACAGGCAACGACTGGAAATCCATATTGAGAGATTAATTGTGCTACGTCCATTAATCTCTCCTTACATCGAGTTTTCCGTCCTCAATAAAGTTTTCTGCCCTGGCTACTCGTTCTATATCAGGTCTTAATTCCAAAGCAGAACTTACTAACATATCGATTTTAATCATCTCATTGCTCATTGTTCTTGCTCTATTTTCTAATGATTCACAAAACTTAGTCAAAGTTTCGACCTGACCGACGACACCGGCCATTAATTGCTTAATTATAATAAAGATAAAATAACCCATTACTATCGCTCCGGCAATAGGAAATCCTACCTCTGCTATTAATTGAAATACTTCGTTCATTCGCACACTCTGTTTGTTATATTTTTTATATGTAGTGTGATGTCTGTCTGTTACTCTACGCAGTTATTTATCATTTTTTCTGGCAAAAGAATGCGGTATGCAAAGTTTATTTGGATAAATAACTTTGTAACATGATTGTAACATTGCGTTGCAGAACATTTTTGTAATACCCAATAGGGCTGATACAATAACAATGTGTGTAGCAATCATTTACATCACAAACGGAGAATAAAATGGTGAAACCACTAGGAATAGTAGCCATGTTAGTACTCGCTCTTTTATACAGCGGAATAGCATCGGCTCAAACATTAATTGGTATTTTTACAATATCATTGATTCCATTCAGTCTTTATGGCTGTGTTGAATTATTCAAAATGGTTCGCGAATTAAAGGAGACATAATGGCTAAAAAAATCAAAAATCTATGGACAGAATTTGATACCATGATGAAAGCATCAAGAATTGAAAATGTCGCGGCGGCAGTTTTAAAATAATTTTGTCTAAAAAAAAGCACCCGTAAAGGGTGCTTTTTAATCTCGAGACTGAGTTTTTTACATCATATTTACTAATACTTCAATAATACCTTCGCCTGCATCTAAAGAACCAACTGCTTTACCAATTATTCTACCTGGTTTTGCATCATTGTCTGCTTTAGCATGTCCTTTAACACCTGCACTTACTAACAAGTCACCTTTAACAACAGGACCAACCACTTTACATGGTACTCTTCCTGTTAATGCAACATATTGTCCTTCGCTACCTGCGTTCATCATGTATGCTGGATCTGTTGATATAACACCTGCTACTCTGTGGTCTGCTTCTGTTTCACATGCACATATTTCTTTTTCTCCACCGAAACATACAACTGTGCCTGCTTCAAGTTCTTCATTGCTTTCGTATTTCTCAGCCAAATCCGCATATTGCGCCGATGTTGCTGTACCCTGAAAAGTAACTGCATATACTTCGTTATATCTGTTACTGCTACTACCTAAGTCAATACTGTTATCTGCACTTGGAGTTATTGTGCCACTATGTGTATCAGCGGCATCGCTTCTCAAGAAAGAAGTACTGTTAATACCATCTATTGTGCCTGCGTCAACTTCTAATGCGTTTATAAATGATGCTGTAACTCTGGCATCAATAGCCGAGTTTGCTCTAGCAACTGTATAATATAAACTTGAACCTTCTGATAAATCACCAGTGTCAAATGCACCCATGTTTACCGACAATGTCGTACCACTTATAGTGATACCAGTACCTGCATCTAAGAATGCTGTACTACCTGCACTATCGTCCCAGAATAAAATTCTATCGTCATCTGGATCTGATAAACTTTCAAGTCCTAAATGACTAAGTGCTAAACTTACTGCACCACTTGAACCACCGCCAGTTAAACCAGTTCCTGCTGTAACACTTTCAATATCACCAGCATCGTTAGTGAAACTAAATTCACCAGTTGAACTGTTATAACTTAGGTCTCCGCCTGCACTAAACAATCCTCTAACTGTTGAGTTATCAAGTGATAATGTAACACCACCTGATGTGCCACCACCTGATAGACCTGTTCCTGCTGTAACACCTGTGATGTCACCAACATTAGTTGTAAAACCTGAATCGTTACTAAATGCACTTAATCCAATTTCTGAAATTAGTTTACGTCTTTGTGAGCCATTATCTAGTAATACAAGTTCATCTTCTGAACTATTTACTGCGGCTGTCATATCTGTTAGTTCACTAAGGTCAACATCTACTTGGTCTGCTTGTACATCTAGCAATGCACCTGCTCCAACATTAAGTGTAACACCACCTGATGTGCCACCTCCTGTTAAACCATCTCCAGCAGTAACGCCTGTAATGTCACCAACGTTAGTTGTGAATCCACTGTCATTGTTAAATGCACTAAGATTTATTTCACTAATAAGTTTTCTTCTATCATCACCATTATCAAGCAAAATAAGTTCAGTATCTGAACTACTAACAGCATCTGTCATATCTGTCAGTGTACTCATATCAAGATTTATTGTGACTGCACCTGAACTGCCGCCTCCTGATAATCCTGTTCCTGCTGTAACACTTTCTATGTCACCTGCGTCATTAGTAAAACTAATTACACCTGTTGATGAATTATAACTTAAATCACCTGCAACACTAATTGCCGCTCTGGCTCTTGCAGTAGTGTGATATAAGTTACTTGAACCTTCTGAAAGACTGTCTGTGTCAGCCGCCGCTATTCTGGCATCTGCTCTTGCGTTTGTAAAGAATAAATTTGTTGATCCTTCTGTAATACCGTCGGAATCTTCGATAAGTTTTTTATAATTTGTTCCGTCGTTTGTAAATTCCCATTTATCATCTGTTTCATTATATCTAAAAAATACATCTGCACTTGATCCTCTATCAACTTGTAAACCTGCGTTTTCTGATGGAGCACCACTTGTTCCGTAATTTAATGTGATAATATTATCTTCTAAATAAAGTGTTTCTGTATTTACAGTTGTTTGCGTTCCATTTACAGTTAAGTTACCTGATAGTATTATGTCGTTTTGAAATGTTTTAGCACCGTTAATAGTTTGTGTTCCTGTAGTTCTAACTACTGTACTATCTACTGCTATTGCTCCTGATGTAACATCTATACCTGAACCACCACTTACATATCCATCTATTACTGACCTACCTCTTGCAGTTGTGTGATATAAGTTAGTTGAGCCTTCACTTAAATTGTCTGTATCAAAACTACCTAGTGATACTGTTAAATCAATCGCTCCGTCACCTGAGTCATCATATGATGCACTTATACCAGTGTGTGAGCCATTGGTGGCAATCTGAGCACCTGCAATATCTTGAACTCTTTCTGTTGTATGGAAAAGGTTACTTGACCCTTCTGTGATATCATCTGAATCACCACTTAATTCACTAAGTGCATCTTTGCCTGCTACTTGTGAGTCAACGTATGCCTTTGTTGCCGCATCTGTACTTGCACTTGGTGTACCTAAATTATTAATGTAATTACTGTTCAAGTTAAGGTTTGAACCCATTGTCAAACCACCTGTACCAGTTAATGTTTGTCCGCTATCTACTGTAATACCTGATTGTAAATTGATTACACCAGTACCACTTGCGTTTAATTCTATGTCACCTGAACCTGAAGTTATAATTCCTACGTTTTGGTTTGCGTTTGCACTAAATTGAATAGTACCTGAACTGTCACTTAATACTTGTTGTCCATTAACGTATAATGAACCTGGGCCAATATATACATCTTTCCACACACTTGTTGCACTACCTAGTGAATATGTGTTGTTTGCACTTGGTTCAAAGTTTGCTGTGAAACCTGTACCACTTGCTGTTTTATCAAAAAATGCATCGTTTACTGTTAAAGTAACTGCACCAGAAGTGCCTCCACCAGACAAACCATTGCCTGCTGTTACACCTGTAATGTCTCCTGATTCTAATTCTGAATATTTTGCTAGTCTATGTCCACCTGCTGTTGAACCATCGTGGACTCTAATGGTATCTAAATCTGTATCGACGGTAATCTCACCTACTAGTCCTGTGAATGAACTATGTTGGGCAGTTGTACCTCTTCTCCATTGGATTGCTGTTGCCATTGTCGTATCTTCCTATATAGTTTGTCTACATTTAGTGTAGTCTATACTCACGTCTGAGTATAGTCAAAAGGATTACCTTTCATATAAGAGTATTTATCTAGATTTACTTGATAAGTGCTTCTACAACGCCTGTAGTGCTGGTTAAGTTTTCACTTATAGCAATACCTATTGCACTTGCACCTGCATGGTATCCGTGGAATGGAGCCGCTTTAGCATGACCAGGAGTACTACTTGCAATCAGCACATCTCCTTTTCTAACAGGACCTGTAACTTTTACAGGTACTCGACCTTTAAGTGCAACTGTTACAACATTGTCACCTTCTAGTCCTGCATTCATTAAGTATGCTGGGTCGGTACTAACAACACCTGCTATTGCTGGACTATTTTCTTTAGTTACTTCTGTAACTTCAGCACTTCCGCCTATAACAACTACTGTACCTGCATCGTAAGGTTTGTCTGCAACATAGTTCTCTGCCAAGTCCGCATATTGAGCCGCTGTTGCTGTACCTTGGAATGTTACTGCATAAACTTCGTTATATCTATTACTGCTACTACCTAAGTCTATGCTATTATCTGCGTTTGGAGTGATTGTGCCACTATGTGTATCTGCCGCATCGCTTCTCAAGAATGAACTAGCATGTAAACTATCAACTGTATCTGCATCTACACTCAAAGCATCAACAAAACTGTTTGTTACTCTTGCATCTATGGCACTATTTGCTCTAGCAACTGTGTAATATAAATTAGTTGAACCTTCACTTAAATTATCTGTGTCAGCAGTTACAAAGTCTCCTGTAACTTCTAAGTTACCTGTAACTTTTGCACCACCGTCTACAGTTTCTAATGTAACATTATTGTTATAGTATATTGATTGTCCTGCACCTGAGTTAGTTGCTATACTTGTTTTTGTACCATTTGCATTTGTAATATAAGTTGTACCAGAACGTATGAATATACTTCCTGTACCAACATCTGTGATAAAACTGTTATTACCATCGTGGTATATTTCTAAATCTGGTCCATCACCAAATAATGCTTTTTCATTATCACCATATAAAATATTGTGACCGTTAATGTCTAAGTTACCACCTAGTTGTGGACTTGAATCTTCTGATAAGTTATTAATACTTACTGCTTGAGCTCTTGCGTCTGTATAATATAAATTAGTTGAGCCTTCTGATAAATTATCGGTGTCAAATGCACCCATGTTCACTGACTGAGTTGAGCCACTTATCTGTAAGCCTGTTCCCATATCTAGGAATGCAGTACTGCCTGCACTATCATCCCAAAATATAATTCTATCATCATCTGGATCTGATAAACTTTCAAGTCCTAAATGGCTAAGTGCTAAACTAACCGCACCACTTGAACCACCACCTGATAATCCTGTACCAGCAGTAACACCTGTAATGTCACCAACGTTAGTTGTAAAGCCGGAATCATTATTAAATATACTTAGACCAATTTCGTTTGCCGCTTTTCTTTTCTCGCCAGTTCCACTATCAAGTATAATGAACTCATCAGTGTTATCCATTGTGCCTGTCATGTCATCGAGTTCACTAAAGTCTAAGTCTAAAGTAACTGTGCCTGCAACACCTCCGCCTGATAAACCATTACCAGCAGTAACACCTGTTACTGTACCACCAATTGCAGTTACGTCTTTGAAAGTTATTGCACCATTACCGTCTGTACTTAATACCTGATTATTTGTACCATCTGATGTTGGTAATGTGTATGCTCCTGCAATAGTAACATTACCAGGAGATATATTACCATCATAATCTAGTATGGCGGCATTTGCTCTTGCTGTTGTATAGTATAAGTTATCACCTTCTGTAATATCAGTTGTGGTTAAACTTTCGCTAACTGTAATAGTTGCGTTTGCGTCATCATAAACTACATTTATATTACCAGAGCCTGCTAATATGCTACCAACTCTATCGTCAATGTTTTCATTTGGTACTGTAAATGTTAATGTGCCTGCGGCATCATCATATGTTTTAACAATGTTTACACCTGCAACAATTAAGTTTGCAACTCTATCATCTACACGTTCGTCTGTGTAATATAAACTTGAACCTTCAGTTAAATTATCTGTAGTATTATTTCCTAAAGCAACATTTGCCTGTGCTTGTACTTCACTGTTAGTTAGAGTAATTTCATTAGCACTTGCAGTAATACCATATCCGCCTACAACATTTAATGTTGCATCACCTGATGTGCCACCGCCTGTTAAACCGTCTCCTGCAATAACACCTGTAATATCACCTATATTATCTGCATCAATTGTAAATGAATTTGCGGCATCATCATATGTTACTGTGATGTTTGCACCACCAACTACAAATCCTCCACCTATTCTATCTTCTAGTGCTTCGTTGAAGTCACTAACTTGTGATGCAGTAATACTAATTGCTTGTTGGCTAGCCGCTGTTAATTGTCCTTGAGCATTGACAGTAAATGTAGGTGTTTGTGATGCTGTACCATAAGTTGAAGCAGTTACACCTGTATTTGAAATTTCAATATCATTTGCATTTGCAGTTATACCTGTACCACCAACTATATCTAATGTTACGTCTCCTGCTGTTCCGCCACCTGTTAAACCTGCACCTGCTGTGACACCTGTGATGTCACCTGCTAGGTCGGCGTCTAATGTTAATGTGCCTGCGGCATCATCATACGTTGCAGTAACATTTGCTCCACCTACAATTAAACTTGCTACTCTGTCGTCTACTCTTTCGTTTGTAAAATATTGATTTGTTCCTTCTGTAATATCATCAGTTGTTAAGGTTTGAGTTAAAACACCTGTAGAGTTATTGTATCCTAAATTTGCACTACCTGAACTAATGGCACCTCTTGCCACTGATGTAACATGACTGTCATCTATTGCAAGACTTATAACATTACTTGCATTTATGCTGTCAGTAATACCATCTCCTACTGAGAGTTGATGCATAAACGTTGTGCTACCTGATGCACTTGCAAGTTGATATTCACCTGAACCGTCACCTAAATCTATTGTTGTAACTGTTGCATCAACAAGGTCAACAACTGTATTACCTTGAACACCTTTTAATTTGTTTGTACTTGCATCATAAAAAATTGTACCATTAACCAACAAGTTTGCTGGAGTATGTCTAGCACCTAAACTTATAGCACCATCAACAGTTAATCTTTCTAATGGTCTGTTACCTGTTGTATAAATTGATGATGTACCTAAATCAAAAACATTTGTATATGTTGAAACGTTTCCGAAGTCTCCAATAAATGTTGTGGATTTACCAAAGTTTTGGAAGTGAGCTCTTTCAACACCAACCTCAACTGAATTATAAGCCGCTACTGCATTTAATGTTCCGCTTGTTTCACTGCCTAAGTAAGTATCTGCAGTATCTGTGTTACCAGTTAAAACTAAAATATTTGAACCACTAATTACTGTGGCAGAAACTGTTGTATTACTTCCTATTAAGCCACCAAAACTATTTTTATAAAAACTTGTCAATACGTTTGAACTAAAACTTTGTCCTGCGGCAAAGGCGGCATTTGCCGACCTAACATGTCGCATGTTACTGACTGATGTAAATGTACCTGCACCATTAAATTCTGCGGCTACATTTGCATCACCATCTATACCACGTTGTAATAAAACGTCACCTGTTACTGTTAAGTTACCGGATCTTTCCTGTGCTGTTGCCAACTCCCCTGTGCCTTGTGCACCTTGATGTAATACCGCATATCTATGGTTATACTGTCTGGTTCTTATAAAAATATTTTGTGTTTCGTCTGTATTAAAGAACGATACGGCATTGTTTGCCGCATTTGGATTGTTTAATGAACTGTCGTCACCTGTAACTAGTGTTCCGTTTGCTAATTTACTACCTAGTATAAAGGCGTAAGAACCTTGTAATTCGAAATCTTTATCAACTTTGTTTGTATCAACATTTGCCTTTAAGGCATTGTTAGCCGCTATAACAGTTGTGTCTACATAATTTTTTGTAGCACCATGTTGTGCCGCTGTTGGATCTGCTAATGCTACAATATTTTGAGAACCTAAATCTAGGTCTCCTGTCATTGCAACATTACCATTTTTAAATATTGTGTTACCTTCTATATTGGCGATACCTGCTGTTAATACGTTACCAACATTTGCATCATCTATCAATGCATTTGCAATTTCGCCTAAGGTGTCTAATGCCGCTGGAGCATCTCCAAGCACTTGATTTATTCTATTGTCTACATATTGTGTAGAAGCAACTTTTGAAGTTGCGTCTGTATTTGCTTCAGTGTTTACTGTTACTACTGCACTTGTAAAATCTACATTTGCACTTGCTACTACATCACCGCTAAATGTTTTATCGCCTGTGAATGTTTCTGTTCCACCTAAGTGTGCAACATTGGCATCAGTAACATTTGCTCCAGAAAAGTCTACGTTTCCTGTGAACACATAATCTGCACCTAATGTATCATTTCTATCTGTTGTAACAACATCTGCTGTTACATCTAAAACACCATTTGCTTCTGTAACATAAGTACCGTTTTGAATGTATGTGCTTATGTTAGCATTAAAATCTGTAATTTGGTCTGCCGTAATTGCTATTGCAACTGTATTTGAACTAACAATCTGTCCTTGTGCATTGACGTTATATGAACTTACTTGACTTGCATTTCCGCCATAATCTCCTGCAGTAACACCTGTATTAGTAATTAAAAATACACCTGTTGTAGCATTATAAGTTAGTCCTGTTGAAGCACTAACATTTCCTCTGACTCTTTCTGTGAAGTCGAACACTTGATTACTTGCAATGTTGGCTGATACTGGAGCAACATTTCCTACTCTACCTTTAGTATCTAAATCAAATACCATATGGTGTGTTGCGTTACCATATGTTGTTGTACTTGCTGGTGCGCCTGAATAGTCAACTAAATCAATTGAATAATCTGCACCTTCTACATTTGAATTACCATTTGCTACAGATATATTACTAGTATTTGCTAGGGTGGCAACGTAATTACCTGTTGTGTCATCACTTAATGCAACTGCATCTGATTCAACTGTTGTTGTTCCAATTGCGATAGTGATATTTCCACTACCATCAATAGTAGTGTTACCTGTACCAGTAACATCTCCTGTTAGTGTAGTTGTAATAGTTCTTGCTGTATGCCATTTGTCTGCGGTATTGGCAACACCTGTAAATCTTGAATTTGTTAAAACATTAGCCGTTGCGCCTGTTCCTACATTTATACTGCCATTAGTAACATCTAAGTTACCACCAACAGTTGTAGTGTCAACAACATTTAAATCATTTGTGATATTTACATTTGAAAATGTAGAATTTCCTGTGACGTTTGCAACACCATCTACAGTAATTAAGTTTGCGTTAAGAGTAATATTATCCGTGTCTGCATAACCTACAGTCAAAGAGTTGCCACTGACTGCTAGTCTAACGTTTCCAACGTCTGAATTTATTTGTAAGTAAGCATTGCCTACGTCACTGTCACTGTTAATGACATAACCGTCTGCTCTATTTACTGTTTGCGTATCGTTTAAAAATGTTATGGCGCCGGAGGCTTGTAAGGCTCCGGTAATTGTTACGTCACCGCCAAATGTTGCATTACCTGTTACGTCTAAATAACTTTCGGAAGTTAAACCTCCCTTTACAAATAAGTTACCGTCTGGATTGAAATTTGTTTTGTTACCCATATATTAAAATCGCCTAATGTTTAAAACTTATATGTTGTATTTATCTTTTTCGACAAAAAGGCAAAAAAAAGCACCACCCGGAGGTGGTGCTTTAAATCTAGTAAGTTCCTTAGTTCTTACTGGAATGCAACGTTTGACAATGTAATTGCGTCAACGTAGTCTGCCGCATTACCAAGAGATGAAGCAGTATTTGTAAGTTCGATATAACCATATCTAGTCATAAAACTTACTACTGGTTCAAATGTGCTTGGATCCATAACTGGGCCTGTGCTCATTAATGGAATGTATGGGCAATAGAATGCAGGTGCATCAGTTTCGCTTGAACCTTTGTAACCAACAAGTACTTTAGTACCGTCAGCCGCATAACTGTCAACAAAAACTTTGATAGATCCGTTAAGGACACCAGCAAGTTTTGTGTTAGTAGGTGCTTCGAAAGAACCTTCAGTTGTTCTAGCAAAAGTAGAAGTAGACGCTGATTGTAAAATTGTTAATGCTTCTGGTGAAACAACAATATAGTTACCAGCACCACGTCTTGTTCTTGCCGCGATTCTGTTTGCCGCTCTGTTAATCTCAATAGCCAATAACGCATGTCTGTCACCAACGTATGCTGGTTTGTAGTCTGTGCTAATGCTGTTAAAGTCAAGAGCTGTACCTGATCCAGCAAGAGTTCTAAGAGAACCAATAATTTCTTGGTCAATCTCTACAACGATCTCTTGTGCTAGAGCCTGCATGATTTCTGCTTCAACGTCAAGTCCGTGCATTGCTTCGGCATCTTGAGCTGACTCAAATGTCCATCTAGCACTTAAACGTCTTGTTTTCGCTTCAACAGTTTGTTTCAAGATTTGGATACTCATTTTGTTACCCGCAGTTCCTTCTGAAGCCGCTGTAGCATCAGGTGAACCTGAGTATGAAGTTGCAATCTTGAACGGTGATAATGCTTCGTCACCAGGGTTAACGCCTGACGCCGCTTGTGCATATCTCACTCTCAATGTGTGAATTTGTCCTACTGGACCACTCATAGGTTGTACCCCTACAAGTTCGTTAGCAATGACTGAAGGCATAACCCTTCTAATCAAAGGTAACATTACTTTATTTAATGTAGCAATGTTGCCAGCCTGTGTTGCACCCGCTGTGGATGATTCCTGAAGATATCTTTTGCTATTTTCAAGGACCACGTCAAGTGTACTTTTTCTTGAACCACTTAAACCCTCAAGTAGTGCATCCTTAGTTGCTGACCAATTGCTTTCAAATAATTCTGCCATTTTGTTTCTCCTAATTTGAAAGTCCGGCTAATTTACGGATTTCGTCTATTTCGACGACCGTCTGCTCATCTTCAGTTGAAGGCTGAACATCTTTATTACCAGTGTGTTCTTTTGTCACTGATTCTGTTAATGGTTTACGATCCTCTTTAAGTGTTTCGCCGTCTAAAACACTAGGAAGATATTTGTTAAATTGCTTCTCTAAGTTTTCTGTTTTAACACTTTCAAGAAGGTCAACCATAATTTCTTTCTTTCCTTTTGCTAAAGGCTTTAACAAAGTGTCAAGTTGTTCTTTACGAGCATACTTGTCTTCTGCTATTCTCAACTTGCTTTCAGTAAGTTTAGTTGCTTCTGCTTTCGCTTCTGCGTCTGCTTTACTTTCTTCAAGTTGTTTTTTGACTTCAGCAATTTGTTTTTCTAAATCTTTTACATCTGAAGATTCATTCAAGTAACTTGAACGGTATTCATTTGCAAATGACTCAAATATTCTACGACCAAAATCGTTTTCTCTTGCGGCTGTGATATCGTCTTTAAATTGTGCAACATTCTCTTTGACAATCTTGTTGACAACTGTTTCGACCTTGTCAGCGGCTTTCTTAATGAAATCTGCTTTAGATTCAGCAAGTTGTTTTTTGCCTTCTCTAACCATTTTCACTTTCTGCTCAACTAGTGCTTGTTTGTCTTCATGGAACTCTTTAAGTTCACCTGCTAATTGCTCAACAACAAAGTTATCAAGTTTAGTAACATGTTCTTGAACGTTAGTTCTGTCTGCTCTTAACTCTTTAACTTCTTTTGCTAATTGCTCAGCGACAAATTTTTCTAGTTTTTTAGCATGTTCGCTAACAGCCATTTTGTAAGCAACTCTTTCTTCAGCGACTTTCTGTTTATCTTCAGCAAGTTCAGCCATTTCTGCCTCAACTCTTTCTTTGATAAACCCATCAACTGCTTCAACAATTAAGCCTTTGTCATGCTCATATCTTTGAGC
>CEOV01018347.1_pt1 | contig 13418 bp, 10 predicted proteins | sample 530631 | NCBI WGS metagenome assembly CEOV01 (sample SAMEA2620756, study PRJEB7988) | marine metagenome | isolation source: saline water (ENVO:00002010), including
AGAGGTTCCAACTGCAGATACAGAAGTCCCCATAATTGCACCCATTTTTCCTTCATCTAAATTTAGTGAACTACCTAATCTAAGAACTGAATTAATCAAATTATTTGAAGCATAGATAGCCATTGAAAGTCCAACAATTATCATTATTGTAGCAGCTGCCTTTGACCATGACAACCCCCCTCTGATATTATCTACCAATTCACCTTCTTCAGCTCTAATTTTATTTCTATTCAATACGAGATATGAGATATAGATGAGATAAAATATAGATAAAAAAGCCCCTTCAATTCGACTTAAACCTCCACCCGTCAATAATAATAATGTGAATAGTAATACTGAGAAAACCATCAATAAACCATCTCTTCCCAGCCAAGATGGTCTAACTTCCAACGGTTTGTAGAGTACGACAATTCCTAAAATCAAGGTAATTTGAACTAATACTGAACCGTATATATTACCAATTGCTAAATCAGATAATGTATCTAAATCTTGAATTGTTGCAGTAGCTGAATTCGCTTTCACAGCAGCAGTACCAGTTACCATTATTTCGGGTAAAGACGTACCTATAGAAACAATAGTTAATCCAATGATAACTTCAGCGATTCCAAATTGTCTGGCGATACATTTTGCACCTACTACAAAAAAATCAGCAGATAATATTAGTAATGCAGTTGAAACAATCAACACAGTCAAAATTATTGTTAATTCACCTATTGAATCTTTGAAACTTTGAATTACAAGCATTAAAATGAAAAGACCAATAATCATCACTAATGATTTGTCTGAAGGAGATCTTAAGGCAAGTAATTGTGCTACACCCGCTCTTTCTAACTGAAAATCTTCAGCATCTTGAGTATCAGGCATACGCATATCGAGTTTCTTCTGCTATATTATTTTGTTAAAAGATAATTTTGATACAATACATTTGTTAAATAAAAATTAATTCTCCATTAATGTATTAATTGTATCAATAATATATTCTTCAGAGACTAAGGTATGATCTTCCAGAGTTGGAGAAAAAGGAACAGGAGTATCTAAAGCTCCTAATACAACTGGTGTAGTTTCTAAAACCCAAAAACATTCTTGTAATATTCTAGATTGTATTGTGTGGCCAAGACCTCCACTCCATTGAGATTCTTGCAAAGTAATTAATCGCCCCGTTTTTGAAACAGATTCAACTATTGATTTAGCATCAAAAGGAATTAAAGTTCTTAAATCAATTACTTCAACTTGAATATTATTTTTCGCTACTGATTCTGCTGCCTTTAGTGCAACATGTACCATAGAACCCCAAGTAACTAAGGTTATATCGTCCCCACCTCTAATTATTGAGGCTTTACCAATTTTATATGTTTCAGATGATTTTAGATGTTTTTCTATTTCATTAGTATTCACTATTTGATTTATTGAATCTCCCCAACCAGTTTTTCCCCCCCTTAAACCATAAAGTCCAATATGTTCTAAAAATATTACAGGATCATCCATTTTTGCTGCTTCTATTAGCAAGTCATAAGCATCTTGTGGTGTAGATGGAGCAACAATAATCAATCCTGGATCGTTTGCAAACCAAGCTTCTATCATATTTGCGTGAAAAGGTCCACTGCGTGTTTTCCCTCCAAGTGGAATTCTTACGGTTAATGGAACATTTGCACCCCATCTCCATCTTAACATAGCTGCATTATTTATCAATGCATTAAATCCCAAAGCAGCAAAACCTCCAAATTGAATTTCTGCGATAGGCCTTAGACCACCCAATGCAGCACCAGTTGCAGAGTGGATAATAATTGCTTCAGATAATGGCATATCTAATAATTTATTTTCATGGCCTTTATTTTTTAATGGAATATTCATGCCAAATGCACCCGCAATTTCCATATCTTCTCCCATAAATATCGCCGAATCATCATAAATTTCAGCTATTTTTACAAGACCTTGTTGAATTGCTCTAGCGTATGTCCAACTAGTTGAATCATTACTAAATTTAATTTTTATTTCTCCATTTGGAATTGAGTTTTGTTGAGTAGTTATTTTTGAATTTTTTAAACGTTCAAGATGTTCTTCATGTGTATCAGCATCATGAATTTTTGTTATGCCTTTTGTAACAGTATCAGGTTCTGGCCATTCCATTATTTCAACATCTTTTCTTGCGTCATTTACTCTCTTTTCTTCTTCTTCAATAATTGAATCAATCTCGGTTTGAGAGACATTCATTTTTAATAATAACTCAGTATGTAGTTCTATTGGGTCTTTCTTTGACCAGTATTCTAATGTTTCTTTATCTACATATCCTGGAGGATTTCCTGATGGAGCACCTAAGTACAAATCATCATGATGATGAGCATGTCCACAACCCCTCATAGTTTCAACATGAATCAAAGTAGCTCCTCCACCAGTTAATGCAAACTCTCTAGCAGTTGCAATTGATGAAAAATATGCCGCAGGATCTGATCCGTCAATAGTCCAACAAGGAATTCCCATTGCGACAGCCTTATCCGCCCAAATTTCAGCAGCAGATTGATTGGTGGAGAATGTATCTAATGCGATTTGATTATTTTGTAGAACGTATGAGATTGGTAATCCTCTGATTCCAGCGAAATTAACGGCTTCCCACCATTCACCACTGGATGAAGCACCTTCTCCGATTAAGGCAACATGGAATCTATTTTCATTCAGTTGTTTAGATGCTAATGCTAACCCTGTTATTGTTGCTGAAGCAATTGGTAATGGTGCAGTTGGGGGCAAAACTCCTAATTCCCATGCTCCGATATGTAAATCTCTACCACCAGCATAATTTTGTCCCCCATCCATCGGAGAGCCAACTTTCCCCATTTGTGCAGCCATTACATTTAGTGGAGTATCTCCCATAGCAAGAGATAATCCCATATCTCTTATCATTGGTGCAACACGATCCCCTTCTTTTTTATTCAGTGCTGAAGCCACTGAGATAACAGTTTCTTGCCATGTAGATCGAAAACCTTTCCCTCCAAATTTTCCACCATCAGGAGTTTCTAAACCTTCCATGAATAATGATTTTAGATGCTCATCAGTAAAACGAGTTCTAATCATTAATCTATGCCATTCTTTTCTTAAATCTACAGAAATTGTATGATAATGAGCAATTCTTCTCATTATTAGGTGTAAATCAATTTCAAATCTTTTTGAAATTCGTTCCAAGTGTAAATTGGTTTTCCTTCTAGGAATTATTTCCAAATCTTCAATTTCGTCAATTTCTAATGAATCTATCCGTTTCTTAATTAATTTAGAACATAATTCTACTAATTCATTTGAAAATTTATGCCAAGAATCACCATTAAATGCTGAAGAATTATTTTTTGACATAATTTTATCCCATGCAGAAGAAACTAAATTTAAGTATCCATTATGTCTTTCTAGAATATATCTTAAAACCTCTATTTTTGCAACCTTAGAATTAATATTGATTACCAAATCAAGCGGTTTAGGGGGATTCCAACCTTCTCCCCACATATTAGGTAAGCCGCTCATACCTTTGGCATAGCATCACTGTGAATAAAGTTGACATCTTAATTATAGATTTTAGATTATGAAACTATAATAATTAATTCATTGCTCGTGACAGACAATCGATAATATACTATTAGTATTTTCAGAGTTCACAGGGGTATTATGGGAGAAGTAGCGATACGTAGAATCATTCTGTTAGTTTCTATTTTATTTCTTTCATGTTTTCTTGTCACAGTTAACGCCAATGATTCAGATGGTGATGGCATTTTAGACATAAGTGATGACTGCCCATATTCTAATGGAAATAGTACTGTTGATAGGGACGGTTGCCCAGATAGAGATGGGGATGGAACTAGTGATTACAATGATTTTTGGACCGCTCCACAAGGTGATTTTGAGGAAGTAGAAGTAATTGATTGGGATTCGGATGATGGTGATATTGAATCAGTAGATTTTTCTCCTGATGGTAAATATGTTGTAGTTGGAGACGATTCAGGAACATTATCTATTTTTGAAACTACTTCTAGAGATTTGGTTTTAACTACTGTAGAAGAAGAAGATAGGCCCATATATGAAGTTGAATGGAGCCCAGACGGAAATAAAATACTTGCAGGAAATCAATATGAACAAATTTTTGTTTACGACGCATCAAATATTGACTCAACTAGTTTAATTACAATTGAAGAATCATTAACCACTGATTTTGGAACTACAAATGATTTAATTTCAGATATTGAATATAGTCCAGATTCGAATATGGTCGCAGTTACCGTTGGTCGAGAAGACAACTCAGATTCAAATGATGGCGGTTTAGTAATATTGGATACTACAGATTGGAGTGAAATTGGAAGATTCGATCCATCTACAAAAGATGATAATTATGATTCTATTGAATGGAGTCCCGATGGTAGTATTTTAGCCCTTGGAGGCGCAGGAGAGGTATTTTTACTGGATCCAAATAATGGATTTAATCAGATTTTAAATCCCTTAGTAATTACAAGTTCACAATTTCCTAGAGTAAATGGGTTATCTTGGTCACCAGATGGTAATTATTTAGTAGCTTGTGATCAATATCAATCTACAACAATCGGGCATTCAGTTTACATGTTTGAAACTTCTACATGGAGTAAAGTTTGGGAAGAACAACTCTCAACTAGTTGTCTTGATGTAGAATTTAGTCCAGATGGAAGACAGGTTGCAGCAGCAGGTTTTTGGTACGGAAATGATGGTGATTCTGTTAAAGTTTTCAATGCGGCAACAGGTTCAATCGTAGATATAATGTCAGGAAATGCTGGAGATGAATCTACCCCTGACCCCTCCGTGTATGATATTGCATGGAGTCCCAATGGAATTGATTTTGTCGCAGTTCATGGATATGAAGATGTAAGATTGAGTTTTTGGGAGGGTGACGATGACCCAGATAATGATGGATGGCCTACAATAGATCGTGGAAATGGGCAGGTTGATGCATTTCCTGTAGATGGTGATCAATGGGAAGATTCTGATGGTGATGGTTTTGGAGATAATCCACCACCTGCAAATAATCATGATGATTGTATTGACATTTTTGGTAATTCAACAGAAGATAGAAATGGTTGTGTTGATATTGATGGAGATGGATTCTCAGATGAAGATGCGAACTGGAACGTTTCAGACGGTGCAGACGCTTTTCCGACCGATTCAACACAATGGGAAGATTTGGATAGAGACGGATATGGAGATAATTTAGGTGGAAATAATCCTGATATATTCCCTCAAAATCCTACACAATGGAATGATACAGATGGAGACGGATATGGAGACAATGCAAATGGAATAGACCCAGACAAATTTCCCTCTGATGCATCCCAATGGAATGATACAGATGGAGATGGATATGGAGATAATTTAGATGGGAATAATCCTGATTGGTGTCCAGAAGAATTTGGTAATTCAACACAAGAATATTTTGGCTGTCCAGATTCAGATGGTGACGGTTGGTGGGATGTTGCCGATGATTTCCCAAATAACCCCGAACAATGGAATGACAGAGACAATGATGGTTATGGTGATAATCCGCCACCTGCGAATAATTCTGATGATTGTCCCCAAGAATATGGGACTTCTTGGATAGATAGAACAGGTTGTTATGATTCAGATGGTGACGGTTATTCAGATTTAAATGATGAACTTCCCTATAACCCAACCCAATGGGAAGATCGAGATGGAGATGGATTTGGAGATAATCCAGATGGCGTTGATGCGGATAAATGTCCAGATGATTACGGATTATCTCAAATGGAAATGTATCTTGGTTGTCTAGATTCAGACGGAGATGGTGTTGCTGATTTTGCTGATAAATTTCCACGAGAACCAAGTCAATGGGATGATTCAGATGGAGATGGTTATGGTGATAATCCAGATGGAATTGATGCAGATGATTGTGTCAATGTTTCAGGTACAAGTAATGAATTAGGATTATTAGGTTGTTTAGATACCGATAATGATGGTTATGGAGATATTTTAGATGCTTTTCCAAATGAAAAGACACAATGGTCAGATACAGATAATGACGGATATGGAGATAATGAAAATGGAGTGGATTCTGATGATTGCGTGTTAACTTATGGTACTTCATATCTAGATAAATTAGGCTGTGTTGATAGTGATGGTGATGGTTATTCAGACATTTTTGATGATTGTATTCAGGTTTTTGGTACGTCCAGCGAAGGAGTGGCTGGCTGTCCTGATTCAGATGGTGATGGATATGCTGACCTTGCAGATGAGTGTCCAGATGACCCGAATAAATGGGAATATGGTACTCTTTGTATAGAAGAAGATGAAGACTCAGTGATTACCAATAATCAAAATAATACAATTGAGAATCAAGAAGATACTTTAGTCGGTCAATGCATTTGTCCAGACCAATCTGATGGAATCATTGTAAGTCCAGATTCAGATGATGACGGAATAGTTGATGGTTGTATGTGTCAGAATAATAATAATCAAAATTCAGAATTAGCTTCTGAGATTCAGTTTGATGAAATTATTATGGGAGTAATTGCATTATTTTCAGTGATATTATTACTACTCTTTTTCAGACAATATAAGGATACATCAAATAGGAAGAAATTAAGAAAAGATATTTCAGAAGAAATAAAAATTAATGCTGCTTTTGAATCAGATGAATTTGCAGGTGGAGGATGGGACGAAATTGAAATGAGGAAGTAATAATCATAACCTTTCAATTTCAGTAATTATTTTATTTGCAAATTTATCTAAATCATTTTCTTTTGAAATAACGAGATCCACCGAATCTATCGTACATTCAACAAATTTTTTGTGCATCGGCAAAACTTGATTTTCCCATTGATTAAGTATGCCTTCTTTAGTTCTCTTCCTTTCATTGATATCTCTATTCATTCTCCTTTCAAATCTTATGTCATCTGGAATATCAATAAAAATCTTAAAATCAAATAATTCCTCAAGTTCTTTTGAATTTAAAATGAGTATACCATCTACAAGAATAATTTCAGTTGGAATGATTTTTTTTGTTTCCTTCATTCTTGAATGAGTAGAAAAATCATAACATGGAATATTTACTGTTTTTCCTTGTTTTAATTTTTTTAAATCCGATGCCATTAATTTTAATTCCAGCATTTCTGGATGATCAAAGTTAATTGCACCCCCATCAAAATCAAATTTTTCACTTAAATCAAAATAGTAATTATCTTGACTAATTATTACACATTTATTAACTCCTAAAATTTTTGAGATTTTTTTAGCAAGTGTTGTTTTTCCAGCTCCACTTCCTCCAGTAATCGCAATAATTTTACAAGATTCATTTGGCATTAATATGCCAAAAAATGAAGTTAATAATAATTTGATGTATAATATTTACAAATCTTAGTAAATTTATGAGGTTCTTTATGAGGGCCAAGCGTTTCGGGTAGTCTGGTGGATGACGTGAAAAGCAAGGTAGTTAATGATACAATACATGGTTCTTTTACTATTGATGGCTCTCGTAGAGAACTTCTTTCAACTCCCGAATTTAATAAATTATCACATATTAAGCAATTAGGACTTGCGCATTTGGTTTTTCCAGGAGCACATCATACCAGATTTGAACATAGCTTGGGTGTAAGTCACGTTGGAGGATTAATGTCAGATTCTGTTGGGCTTGACGATTATGAAAAATCAATGGTTCAAGTTGCAGGCATGTTACATGATGTAGGTCATGGACCTTATTCTCATACATTAGAACATATTCTTCATGAAAGAGGTGGAATGGACCACATGTCAGTAACAGAAGGAATTATTACTGGAGATTATGATATCTTAAGAGAAGGAGAATCCTCAATTTTTCCGGAAAGAAAATCTGTACCTGAAATTTTAGAGAGTCATGAATTGAACCCTAAAGATGTTGCAAATCTAATCAGGGGTCCAGATGCACAAGGTAGTGAAAGAAGTTTATTCTGGAATAAAGGAGACGGTTTCTTTGGTTCAGATGATGTTACAATGGGGCATTTAGTACATGGTCCTGTAGATTGTGACCAGATAGATTATTTGTTACGTGATGCACATTTTACTGGAGTCAAACATGGAATAATTGATCACCATAGATTAATTCATTGTTTGAAGAAACATGCGGGAGATGTAGCCATTGGTGAAGGTGGACTCTCTGCATTAGAAGGAATGTTAACCGCTAGAGCGCTAATGTACAGTGCAGTTTATTTTCACAGGGTTACAAGAATTACCGAGGTTATGCTCTCTCATGCAGTAGAGAGAATGCCTGAAGATGCTAGTGATCCACTAGATATGCAAAAAATGGTAGATGCAGAAATATGGCAATTATTGAATGAGCAAGGAGGTTATCAGCAAGATATAATTCGTAGAATAAAATATCGTCAGATGTTCAAAGTCGCAATGACTAGAAGGAAACAAGATTTAGACGAGAATCAGACAGAATCACTACTTGAAATTGCACAGGATGGTGCTAAAAGAAGACAGCTAGAGGATGAAATTGCTGCTAGAGCCAAAGTTCCAGAAGGTTATGTTTCAATAGATGTACCTTCTTTGAAGTTATTACTTTCAGAACCTAGAATGGCTCAAGTAGATATTAGAATCGAGGGTGAAGACGGACGTTTTAGGTGGTTCAAAGAACATACACCTCTAGCAGATGCATTAAGGACAAGACAGGTTAGCCAGGCAGTTATGTATGTCACTACTTTACCAAAATATACTGAAACAGTTTCTAAAATAGCAGAAAGATTAATTTTTAATTGATTATTCTTCTTCTATTGGTACTTCGGGTATACTCTTTAGAATATCTCCAACAGATTTTAAAGAATCTTCTACCCAAAGCCCTAAACTAGGATCATTTAATCTTCCAGGAACTCCAATTTCCCAAAGTAATTCTTGAATGCTCTCAGATGAGAATTTAACTAGATTAATAAATTCTGGATCAACTTTGATTTTTAAATCCTCTTCTAAAGCAGTATATTCTGGAATCCCTTCTCCTAATATTTCTTCCATTTTTTCTAAGATTTCCTCGGTTAATTCATCTGCTTCTTCTTGTAAAATATCTTCTAATGAGGTTCCAAGTTTTTGAGATTTCTTTTGTCCAATATTTTCTTGCACGTTTTTAATTTGTAAAGTCTCTTCTTCATCGTCTATTTGAGACTCTAATAATTGTCCGAAAACAGTTTTCAATAATGTTCCTAAATTAGAACTATCCACTCCTTCAATTTCTACCTCATCCTCGGCTAATTTTGCTAATATGTCTTCAACGAATTGAGGATTAATTACCTCAGGATTAAGCATATTTTGTAGCATTGGCATTGCCCATGTGGGGTCTTGAAGTGAAAGGTTCACGTCGAAAAAACCCTGGGATGAGTGAGTAGCAACATCAGCAGGAGGTGGAACAAATTCCTTTTTTGCATGTTTCTTAAGTTGGGTGATTAGTAGACTCATATTCAATGGTTTGCCAAGAACTTCGTGAATACCTGCTTTTGCAGCAGAAATAAGCATGTCTCTGCTTGTATCTCTACTCAATAAAACAATTCGAGATTTAAATGAGAATTCAGGGTCTGCCATTAATCTTTGAGCACTATCTAATGCATCAGCAGATCTCCATTCCGCATCTAGAACTAAAACATCAGGCATCGTTCCTAATGCAGTACCTTCAGTCTGTCTTAGTGTAGATGTTCTTGTTACATTGAAACCTTCTCTTTCCAAGGTACCAGCAAGTAGATTTCTACGGCCTTCATTTTCATCTGCTATGATAAGACTCGCCATGTAAATCGTACCTAGGTAAAGACACCTTCACATGAATGTTATTAATGAAGTTTACAAAAATTGCCCTATTTGTATTAAATTAATATCTTCGGATAGAAGGATCAACGTTCAATGACCATGAATCAATTCCTCCAGCAAGATTGTACAAATATTTTCCATTGAAACCCTGATTTATTAGAACTGAAATTGTGTACATTGATCTACTACCGTGGTGACAATAAACTAATATATCCTTATTTTTAGGAATTTTTCCTATCATTGTAGATATTTGGGTATGTTCAACTGATAAATTCACATTTTCAAGTTTTGCAATCTCAGTTTCTCTTTGAGTTCTACAATCAATAATAAATGGATTCCATCCCTCATTAATCATATTTTTTACATCAATAGTTGAAACATTTTTTGGTTTTTCAAATATTATTTCGGGTTGTTTTCCATAACTCATGGTTCTAAAGTTCATTGTTTTTGTATCAACTAATAATACTTTATTTCTCAAATCACTTCCAATCCCTAAACAAATTTTTAATGCTTGAGTTGCTTGAATAGTTCCTATAATCCCTGGAAGTACTCCTAATACACCGACTTCTGCACAGTTTGGTACATTTTCTGCGGCCGATGAATCTGGAAATAGATCTCGGTAGCCTAGGCTATCTGAAATATTAAAGCAAGCTATTTGACCTTCAAAACGATGTATGGATGCATGAACCCAAGGAATTCCTATATCTTTACAATAATCATCTAAGATATACCTAGTGGGAATATTGTCACTACCGTCAATCAATATGTCATGATTTTGAATAATTTCTTTAGCATTATCTTTATTCAAAAATTCGGAAATGAAATTAATTTTTATTTGAGAATTTATTTCTTTTAATTTTTTAGCCGCAGTTTCTGCTTTTTTAGTTCCAATGTCAGATTCAGTGTACAATATTTGTCTATGTAAATTACTGGCTTCCACAATATCTCCATCTACTATAGTAATTTCACCAATTCCTGCAGATGCGAGATACAAAAGAGCAGGTGACCCTAATCCACCAGCTCCAATTACAACTATAGAGCATTGTTTCAATTTTTGCTGGCCAGTTTCTCCTATTTCTGGTAGGATTATTTGACGTGCATAACGTTCATTTAACACAAATATACCTCAATGAACATTATCTTCTAACCAACGTTCACAATCAATTGCGGCTTGGCATCCCATTCCAGCTGCAGTAATTGCTTGACGATATCTTGTATCTACTACATCTCCTGCGGCAAAAACACCAGAAACTGATGTCATAGTATGCTCTTTATGTAAGATATAGCCTTCATCATCAGTTTCAATTTGATCTTCTAAGAACTGAGTTATTGGTTTATGACCTATTGCTATGAAGGCACCAGTTGCATTAATCTCCTCGGTAGATCCATCTCTAGGGTCTTCAATTACAGCACCAGTAAGGCCTTGTTCGTTTGAAAGCCATTTCTTAATCTGTCTAAATGGTCTAATCTCAATTTTAGGATTTGCAGCAGCTCTTTCATACATAATCGTAGATGCTCTAAATACATCTCTTCTGTTTAAAATTGTAACCTTACTAGCAAATCTCGTCAAAAATGTGGCTTCTTCCATAGCTGAATCACCACCGCCAATTACCAATACTTCTTCATCTCTAAAAAATGCGCCATCACAGGTTGCACAGGTAGAGATTCCTCTTCCTTTTTGTGCTTCTTCATTTTCAGCATTTAGCCAGATTGCTTCAGCACCTGTACAGACAATAATTGCATGAGATTCAAAAACTTCATTTTCAACTGTAACTTTGAATGGCCTGGATGAAAAATCAACCGATGCTACATTTTTATCAATTACTTCACAACCAAATCTTTCTGCTTGTTCTCTGAGATGCATCATCATTTCTGGTCCAGTAATCCCTTGGGGGTATCCAGGAAAGTTTTCAACATCACTGGTTAACATTAATTGACCACCTGAAGCATATCCAGAGAACATCAAGGGTTCTAACATTGCTCTAGCAGTATAAAGGCCAGCAGTATAACCTGCAGGACCACTTCCAATAATTATTACATTTCTAACATCATTCATTTTATCACTTCCATTCACTAATATCTTTCATTAAGTGTGAAACTGCCAAGACTGCATTTTTTGCATGCATTTCCAATCTTTCTTCGATTTGATCATGAGTCGCACCTGGGCCAATAATTCCAATTCCTACTGGTTGTCCACCCTTAGTTTGAAACTTAATCAAATCTTTAATTACTGCTTGACCTATTACTTTACCATGTTTAGTTTTACCTTTTTCAATGATTCCTAATACTACAAAACCATCAATTTTATCTCCACTCTCTGAGATAATTTTTCTGATTCCATATGGTATTTCTAAAACACCAGGTAGCCAATAAATATGCCCAATGGTAATACTTTCTTCATTTGCAGTTATTTTCACAACTTCTAACATTTTTTCAATTTGTGGCTTGTGGTATGATGTACAAATAATATTAATTTTCATTTTATTCACCTTTTTTTTTATTGATTGAATCAACGATTGCCTTGGTATTGGCCTCTATCTCGAAGTTCACGAGGTCACCTTCCTTTTTGAACCCAAAGGTTGTTCGACGTAATGTTTCAGGTATCAAACATACATTAAATCCCTCATCGAATACTTCAGCGATTGTAAGGCTACAACCATCTAATGCAATATATCCCTTTTCGATTATATATGGCATATAATTATCTGGAATTTTTAGTTTTACAATATGATTATTTTCAGGGGTATCAATATTTATTATTTCAGCCATATTATCAATATGTCCAGAAACATTATGTCCACCTATTTCGTCTCCAAATTTCATTGCTCTTTCAATATTAATCATATCACCAATCTGAACTTTTGATAATGTAGTTCTACTTAGTGTTTCATAAATTATATCAAAACTTGCAGTATGTTCACTAAATTCTACAACAGTTAAGCAAACACCATCTAATGAAATACTAGCACCCTGAGAAATATTTTCATTTGTTCCTTCAGGTAATCTGATTCTAATATGCCTAAGTTTATTTTTATCTTCAATATGTTCAACAATTCCAAGTCCTGCTACAATTCCTGAAAACATATTACTCATCTTTTTTAACTACATTCCATAGGTCGATAATTTTACTAACAATTTTTCTAGTACCATCTAAATCACCTTCTAAACCTTCAACTCTTTTTACTTCGACATGAGAAAGGTTTCGAGCGTCTAATTCTTTTCTTATCCATTCTTCGGCATGTTCTTGATCATACCCTAATGCAATAATATCTGGTTTAACATCAACTAAAATTTCAAACATTGAGATGCCAGGAGGATTTCCTACATATACTGAATCTACGGGTTTAAGACCTTCAACCATTCTTTTTCGCATATCTTGTAAAGTGATAGGTTCATGTTTTCTTTGTCTAACAGTATCATCATGTGCTACAATAACAACCAATTCTTCACCTAATAATTTAGCTTGTTCGAGATAGTGTAGATGGCCTGCATGTAGAAGGTCAAAAACACCTACCGCAAGCACTCTTTTCAATTACTCACCTCTTTTGATTGAAAATTTGTTTGATTTCATCACCTGTAAGGAATAGAATTCCTCTTTCTTCTGCCCACTTCTTAGCATCATTCACACTAAGCGCTGCATC
>CEOV01015926.1_pt1 | contig 13345 bp, 17 predicted proteins | sample 530631 | NCBI WGS metagenome assembly CEOV01 (sample SAMEA2620756, study PRJEB7988) | marine metagenome | isolation source: saline water (ENVO:00002010), including
TTAGTAAAACATATGCACGATGACAAACCTCCATTTGTAGACGCAACAGCTACTTTAGCTGGTGCACTATTAGGTGATGTAAGACATGACCCTTTCCAGTCAGGTGGTATGGAAACTCCAGCACACGAAAGAGTAGAAGCGGGGGCGATTCATAAAGCGCATGGTGGAATTCTATTTATTGATGAAATTAATTTACTGAGATTAGAAGAACAACAAGCATTGTTAACCGCAATGCAAGAAAGAGCATTTCCAATCAGTGGAAGATCTGAGAGATCAAGTGGTGCATTAACTAAATCAGAACCAGTTCCATGTGATTTTGTGTTAATTGCAGCAGGTAATTTAGACGCAATTCAAGGAATGCATCCAGCATTAAGAAGTAGAATTAGGGGTTATGGATACGAAGTATATGTTAATACAGATATGCCTGATACGGCTAAAAATAGGAGAAGATTAATTCGATTTATTGCACAAGAAATAAATCGTGATGCTTCCACTGTAAAGAGCATACCTCATTTTGATAGATCAGCAGTAGCATTGATTTTGAGAGAAGCACAACGTAGAGCAGGTAGAAGAGGAAAGTTATCACTTCGTTTACGTGAACTTGGAGGTTTAGTAAGAATTTCTGGAGATTTAGCATTTGAGGAAGGGTCAGAATTCACTACTGCTAAACATGTATTAGGTGCACGTAAAATTGCAAGACCGTTAGAACAACAAGTCGCAGATAGGATGATAGAAAAAAGACAAGAATATTCACTTTTGGTTAACAGAGGAGAAAGAGTAGGTAGAGTTAATGGTTTAGCAGTTTTAGGGGCTAATTCAGGATTATCTGACTTTAGCGGAATCATGCTACCTGTAGAGGCATTAGTGACTCCAGCCCAAAGTTCGGGAGGGAAAGTATTCGCTACGGGGGGTCTTTCTGATTTAGCAAAGGAATCAGTTACAAATGTTTCAGCAGTAATTAAGAAATTAACAGGTAAAGATATCTCAGACTACGATATACATATTCAATTTGTTGATACTCACGGAGTAGATGGAGATAGTGCGAGTATTACCATTGCTACAGCAATAATAAGTGCACTTGAAGAAATTCCAATTGATCAAAATTTAGCTATGACTGGCAGTCTTTCTGTAAGAGGGGAAGTGTTACCAATTGGCGGAGTTACAGCTAAAATAGAGGCTGCAGCCAAAAGTGGAATTCAAAGAGTCATAATTCCTCACTCTAATCTTCAAGATGTTATGATTGATGATCAATGGAAAGAAAAAGTAGAAATTATTGCGGTTAGTTCCTTAGATCAGGTAATGGAATTATCATTAATGAAGAACGATAAGAAAGGCGGATTAGTCAAGAGATTAGGAGATGTTGTAGATAAATTAACACAAGATCCTAAGAGTACTTTTTCATGATTCTTACTAGAATAAAATTCCTACGTGGTTTTATGAATAATAAAAAATATCCATTATTTATTTTATTTTTAGTAGTTTTAATTGATATGATTGGTTTTACTTTAGTAATTCCATTTTTAACTTATTTTATTCAAGATTTAGCAGAAAAAGCGGGAACTGTAGATGTTGGTAATCGAGATTGGTGGGTAGGTATTACTTTAGCTGCTTATACGTTCGGCCAATTCCTATTTACTCCTGTAATTAGTACAATGTCTGATAAATTCGGCAGAAGGCCAATCATAATTTTTGGTTTAATATCCAATACAATTTTCTTATTTGCATTTGGACTTTCAGGAAGTCTTTGGTTTGCATTAATCGTACGTTTCTTGGCTGGTGTTGGTAATGCAAACATTGCAGTTAGTCGAGCCTATATTGGTGATGTGAGTGAACCAGAAAAATTAGCGAGTAGGATGGGATTACTAGGTGCCGCTTTTGGATTAGGATTTATGATTGGACCGTTTGTTGGTGGTGTTCTTTCAAACCCTGCAGATGTAATTGGTGGTATTTTTGATAATGATTTTTGGAGAGAATACCCATATTTGTTACCCTGTATTTTTGCTAGTTTACTTTCTGGGATATCATTAATCTTAGCGATTTTTAAATTACCAGAAAGTCTTCCTAAAGAAAGTAGAACAGGGGTTTCAGATTCACCCATTAAATCAGTAAAGAAAATATTTAATAGTTTAATTGGAATTAAAAATTTAGAACCAAGCCTTTCTTTATTAATCTTAATTAATGCGATTTATTTACTTTCATTCACAATGATGCACGCTACCTTTATTCTTTTTACAGGAATGGAAATTAGTAAGGGAGGATTAGATTACAGTCCAACAATGAATGGATATCTATTCGCTTATGTTGGATTAAATGGTGTTATTATACAAGGAGGTTTGATTAGGTTATTATCAAAGAAATTTGATAATAAATTATTGATGCTTTTAGGACTCATAATTTCAGCGATTGGATTAGTTTCTATTCCTTATCTAAATCCCGAACCATTTGTAATCATATTATTTATTTTAACATTAGTCTCTTTAGGTAGTGGATTATTTCAACCTACACAAAGTGCATTACTAACTTTAGAAGCTAGAGATAGTAATGTAGAACTTGGATTTGTGATGGGTTCACAAGAAGGATTTGGAGCTTTATCTAGAGTTTTAGGGCCGATAATAGCAGCATTTATCTGGAAAGCTACTGTTGAAAGTGATGGCTTTTTTGATTATCATACAGTTTTCCATATTTGTGGAATTTTAATGTTATTTGCAGTATTAATGCAATTAAAATTAAAGTTAAATTTTCAGAAAAAAATTGTAGAAATTTAAGTAAGTCCTGCAATATATAAAATCCACCAAATTGGATCTCCGAAAAATAACATTAAAATTGTACCAGGGAAGATATAGCTTAATAGTGGATATTTTTTTGTAACCCAAGCATCTTCAACATCCATCAATTTTAACTCTTCAATTTTAATCATTAATTCTTCTCTTGTTGGAGTAATCTTTGGAGGTTGCATTGAAGAAACAATCGTAGGTTCTCCTTCTGGAGAAATTACTACACTATCTAGTAACCAAACAAAATTGTCTGTGATTTCGTCAAGTGGCATTTTTGTAGCATGCCAACTCATTGTAATGTCATCAAAAGTTTTTATGTTACCATCAGCAATATTATGAATAATTAAAGAAATAGGCAATAAAAAGAATCCTAAACCACCCCAAACCAATAAAGCAAATACAGGTGGAACAAAAGTACTCCCATTTACGGGAATAAATGTGACCCAACTAGGAATCAATACTGCGACCAACAATAGTGCTTTAGCATCAGCACCTCCATGAAGCAATCTTAATTTATAGGCCATTTTAATAAAAAACATAATTGGTATTACTAGAATAGTTTGTAACCATATTGCTTCATTTGAATTTGAATTACTAGAAAGTATTGAAGTGATATTATTTGGATCTACATATTCCATCACTCCCGAATAGATTCCAAACATTCCAATACAATACCAAATTAAAACAGCCCAATCAACCCAACTTCCTTTTTTCAAATCAGTTATTGTTGGAGTTCCAATTAGGGATGTACTGCCATATGCCAATACTGCAGCCATAGTACAGTAGGTAATCCAATCATCACTTCTTATTGCAATTTCTAATATCCAAAGTAATATTGCAGATTTTACCCATACTTTCCAATAGCTGTTTGGAACACTACGTTGCTTATTGTCTAAATGTGCTGCTCCAGCGAAGCATGCTACTAAAATTGCTATCCGCGTCCACCCTAATACTGCCAAGGATGGACTCAGACTCATAGAGGGGCATCCGGCAATTCACTTAAATGAAACACCTCATCCACCATCGTAGGCGGCTATGTCGAGGGAGTGTTTGAATGAGCGAAATAGAAACAAGAATACAACAGGTTGCGACGGTAATAACGCAGTTAGATGATCCAAAAGTACCAAGAAATATTAGGAAAGGTGCCCGAGATTCAATAGAATTATGGTTGTTGAATACTAGTAAACAAATGGATGTTAGAATTGCAATGACTCAAAGTAGATTGGAAGAATTATTTGCTGATCCAAATATCCCACCAGAATTTCAACCATTGATTATGATGATTAATGCTGAATTGGAAAAAATGCTACAGCAAATATAAAAATTAGACTAAATCAAGCACCTTTTGCTTCTTTATTCTTCAACCTAAGGCCTTTGTAACCACATTTTCTACATTTTGTAGCTCTTAAGGCGTTTCTAGCATTACACTTCATGCAAATTCTAACATCAAGTAGTCTCGCTTCAGCCTCAGGAAATCTAGCCATGCCGCTCCGACCAACTTCGTGTATATAACGGCATTTAAATTTGAATTACACCGTTAGAGAAATAATCCTTACCTTATTGAGGTGTGAAGGTCATGCAAGTAATTAGGCTGCCAGGCATCCATCATGATGCAAATTCTGTTTTAATTTGTGATTCTGGAGATGGTGTTTTGGTAGATTGTGGTACAAGTTGGTATCAATTATTGGTTGAAGAAAGAATTAGAGGACAATTACCAAAAAATTCAGAAATTTCGAATATCTTATTAACTTCTAGAAGATTTAATCATTGTGGTGCTTCATCATATCTATCATCAGCATTTGATGCAGAAGTTTTGATTCATAAATCAGCAGTAAATTGTTTATCGGGTGGCGATCATTTCTCAACTTGGGCATCGCGTTTTAATTCAGATATGCCAAGTACAAATGCTACAGGAATTATTGATGAGCATAAAATTGAAATTGGTAAAATATCTATTGAAGGAATTCATTTACCAGGGCATTCCATAGATTCAATGGGTTTTTTTGTAGAATCACACGATCTTTTAGTTTCAGGTTCAACAATACCCAGTGAGAAACATGTTTCAAGGTGGGATTTACCAACAGGTTGCTTGCCGGATTTAGCAGATAGTATTGAATTACTAATTGATTTAGATTTGAATATATTGATTACAGGTTTTGGGGAACAAATTAAAGGAAAAAACAAAATAAAATCTGTTTTAGAAAAACATAGAGACTTTTTTGATAAATGTATTGATTTTGAAAATAATGAAAGGTTTGCAGATTGGGAAAAACCAGCTCAAACTGTAACTTTTTTAACGCCTAAAAATTGGGATTAAACCCATTCTTTAGAGTCTTTAGTTTCCTTTTTCAAAATGCGATAACATTTTTTACACATTCTAACTCGACCTTTGATTTCTTCAAATTCACTTTTATTCCAAACTTCTAAAACTTTATTTCTTCCCAAACTTCTTCCACCAAGGTGTTTATCTGCAAAATTATTACACCCCTTAATTCCGCAAGGGACTTCATTTTCAGATTTTGACCCCTCTTCTTTTTCTTTTCCCTCGTCTTTGGGCTTGAATTTCCTAGCACGTGCTTTGAATCCCATGACCTTTCGGAAATGATTCTCTATTATTAGTTAGATGTTTTATTTCTTTAAAATAAGTGGATAGTAGCATCTCTGTCAGGTCCAACTCCAACACTATGTATTGGAATTTCTAACATGTTTTCAATTTGTTGTAAATAGTTTTTAGCATTAGTTGGTAAAATATCTAATCCAGTACCCTCATCGTTAGCCTTTCTTGCTAATTCAATCCATTCTTCATCACTTAAACTAGGAAAACCAGGCATTTCAATATATATTGGTTCAGCATTTTCTAATTCAGTAATACTTGCAGGTAAATTATGATATTCTATGCCGTTTGCTTTGTACCCAACACAAATTTTTAAACTATCTAAACCACCTAAAACATCTAATTTTGTAATTGCTAAGGATGTGAAACCATTCACTCTGTGTGAATGTTTTAGAACTACTAAATCAAGCCATCCGCATCTTCTTCTTCGTCCAGTAGTAGTTCCAAATTCATGTCCTTTTTCAGTTAAATAATCTCCTACATCATCTATTAATTCACAAGGAAATGGGCCGTGTCCTACTCTTGTAGTGTACGCTTTCACGATTCCAATTACTTCATCAATATGTCCCGGATGAATTCCAACTCCATGCGATGCATTCGCTCTACTAGTTACAGATGATGTAACAAAAGGATACGTTCCTTGATCAATATCTAATAAGCATCCCTGTGCCCCCTCTAAAAGAATATTTTCTTTCATTTTTAGAGCATTATCTAACATTAATCCTGTATTTTTAACAGCATGACCAAACCTATTATGTATCCAATGTAAATCATTCTTGAGTTCTTCTTCGGTAATAACTTCCTTTATTTCTAAAGAGGTTAAAATCCTATTGTATAGTACACACATTTCGGAAATCCATTCGGGATTATTAATTATATATTTCAAATCTGCAAATCTTAATCCGACTCGATTTATCTTATCGGAATATGTAGGCCCTATGCCTCTTCCTGTAGTACCAATTTTTTTATCTAAACCGTCAACTAGTCTGTGAAACTTTAAGATAATGTGCGCACGATCAGAAATATATAAGCGATCTTTATCTGGTTCTTCACCAGTTTCATTTTTCCATTTTTCTAATTCTTGGTCAAGAACCCATGGATCAATTACCATACCGTCTCCAAGAATTAATTGACAAGATTTTCTTGTAATTCCACTAGGAAGTAAGTGTAACTTAATCGTTCTATTACCAATGACCACAGTATGTCCTGCATTATTCCCGCCTTGAAATCTTGCAACCCAATCTGAATTTCCTGCTAGCACATCGACTAATTTTCCTTTTCCTTCATCTCCCCATTGAGCGCCTAAAATTACAGTTGTAGACATGTGAACGTTACTTTCCAGAAAAAACCACTCGTTAAGCATACCGTTGTTAAAAGTTGAAACAATTTATACAGGGGTTTAAATAATAGAGCAACTCACTAAACAACCTAAGGTTCACTAGTGAGACCGAGCCAATTGGAGTGTAGAAATATGGAATCTAAAGAAAATAACTTTACCAAAGCAACAGTAGAAAGAAGAACAATTGGACAAAACAGAGCTTGTGTAGATTGTGGAGAGATTAATTGGAGTCAAGATGACTCAAGGGGAGAAGTTTACTGCGGTAGTTGTGGTACGGTAGTAGAACAAAATGTAATTGATGAAGGTCCAGAATGGACTAATCATTCTGATGGTCAAGATAAATCAAGAGTCGGTGGACCTAGTACCTTTTTACTTGCAGATAAAGGGCTTAATACTACTATAGATACTAAGGATTTACTTTCTTCAAGTGCAAGTAGGCACGGAATAGTTGGTAAAAACAGAAGGGATTGGAGAAGAAGAGCAATTATCGATCAAAGATCAAAAACAAGAGATGGTAAAATTAGAAATTTGACCAAGGCTACACAACTAATCAGAGATAATAGTGGTTTGAATGGTAGATTAGTCGAGGAAGCAGCATTTTATTACAGAAAGGTAGAGGAAAAAGGATTAGTTATAGGTAGAAGTATAGCAGGTGTTGCTGCTGCATGTGTATATTTGGCTGCTAGAGAAGCAAAATTACCAAGATCAATTTCTGAACTTTCAGATTCATTTGAAGTAAAAGAAAAAGAGTTGAAAAGAATTATCAGATATGCAACAAGAATGTTAGGTTTACATCATATTACAGGACCAGAAGAATATCTTAGTTTGTATCATAGTAACCTACAACTACCTCCAGCAGTTTTAGAAGAGGCGAATTATATCTGGTCGAAAGTAAAAAACTTAGATTATTGGCAAGGTAAGAAACCATCCGGTGTTGCTGGTGCATTAATGTACAATGCGGCTAAAATGAGAGGAAATACCAGAACTCAAGCAGAAATTTGTGAAGTTGCTAATATTAGTGAAGTAACTTTAAGAGGATTATTAAAAGTGTTAGGACTGGCTTTAAAGCAGGTTGGAGAAGCGACTGAAAATTAAATTTTAAGGGTAATGTGTAAAGAAGGCGAAGTTGTCCGCTGTTCAATAACGGGCGCTTAGCTCAGCTTGGAAGAGCGCCTGGTTTGCAACCAGGCGGCCGGGGGTTCAAATCCCCCAGCGTCCACCATTTTCTCTAATGAACAATAGTGTGAATTAGTATTGCTTACCCACAATAGATAACAAATAGAAGAAGAGTATAGTTCCTAAAATCAAACCAATTATGGCAGAAAACCATGCACCATTACGTGTTTTTTGTGTAAATTCAATGCTCGAAGCCATACCAAATCCAAGGATAGGCCATAATGGGAGCGTACAGAGTAACCCTAATATTGAAAACATTCCCAAATCTATGAACATGAACATATCAATTAAACGATGTTCTCCTAGATCTGTACCTTCGCTAAATAAGAATAAAATGATGAATAAAACAGGAAGAAATACAGGAAATATGAAACCAATCAAAAAAGAGCCATCTTCTGATTCTAGAGGAGTAACTACCGTGGTCTCTTCTTTTAGACCGTTATCTTTGACTTCGGAAGACATATCAAAATTCATACTCTCCTATGTAAAAACCTAAAAAGAGTTTTCTTGCGAATAATATGATTTTTAGAAATCCGTATGATCTTTAGAAAATAAAGAGATTAAAAGTGATTAATTTTAGTTATTGAATTTGCAACTTTTTGATATTCTCTTCAATTTTTTCAGCACATATTTCAAAAACCTCTAATGATTTTCCCACTGGGTCATCAAGATTCCAATCTTGATCAATTCTAATCATCGGGCAATTAACGCCACAACCCATTGAAATAATTAGATCAAATGATTCCCAATCTATATCATCGATTAATTTTGGATGAAGTTCTTCAGTTTTTATTCCCTTAGATTTTAAAATTTTAATTGCATTTTCACTCACTTTCTTTGCAGGATGAGTTCCAGCACTAGAAGCCTCAAATCCTAAACTTTTTGCAATTCCTTCTGCCATTTGTGAACGACAAGAATTTCCAACACATACGAAAAGTAGTCGCATATCTTATTCTCTGTGAAAGTACCATATTAATAAATACGATATATTTCCTATATCATTCATATTTTATTGCTGTACCATACGCTACAATTTCCATTGCAGCAGTTCGATCTTTACCTCTGCTTGTACTTGACATCATTGATGTTTCAATTCGTAGATTAATTACATCATCAAAATTGGAAGAAATTACTTTCTCTCTAAGTCTTTGAAGAGCTTCTCTTCTAGCCCAATCATAAATGTCTGTAAATGCATTTAATCTTCCACCAAATATTGAGCCAATCCATCCAAGTAACATTTGCCACCAACTTGGTCCAATTACAACTGATTCCCACATTAATGATGAAGAATGAATTTTTTTATCACCAACTGGATTACTTAAATTACTTACAGGATCTCTTCCCGTTTGTTTTTCCCGTTCAAGTAATTTATCCATCTTCCCTTTTTGGTAATATGAACCAAAAATAGCCGAGAAAGCAATTGGACCAAATGTTAAGAATAATGGTATACCAATAGCAAGAAACAACCCTAATATGTCGCCATCATTTGCTACTTCAGCCATTAAATCACCCTTATTGAACTACTACTGCTGTCCCGTAAGCAAATAATTCTGCTGCTCCACCTGCTACAGATGAAGTTGCAAATCTTACATTTACTACACCATTTGCACCTCTAGCTGCAGCATCAGCTAACATTCTATTCAATGCTTCATTTCTAGCTTCAGTAAGTAATTCGGTATATGCTTTCAATTCTCCACCAATAATATTCTTGAATCCTGCAAAAATATCTTTTCCTATATGTTTCGCTCTAACTGTTGAACCAGTAGCTAATCCCAATGATTGAACAATTGTCATTCCAGGAATGGTTTCTGTATTTGATACTACAAGTTGTACTTGTCCTTGTGTCATATTAAATTGGATTAGTAGGGGGTTAATAGTTACTTTTCCTTAGTTCATACTTTATGAAATCCGCTTTCTACAATATTTTCTTCTTTATCACTACTTCTTTTTGCGGCTATATAAATAAAAGCAAAAACAGTAAGATAACATGTTAATGAAGCCCCAATACTAAATCCTGTTGCTATTCCAGTCATCAAAGAAGAATCAATTCCTGGTATTTCCTCATAAAAATCACCCATCTTTGTTAATGTGATAATTTGCATAATTGTTCCTGTAATCGCAACTAATCCTAACCACACTCCTGCGGCTTTAAACCCATTTGGATCCCTTGAGAATAGTAAAAAAGATGCTATAAACCCAGCTAAAAGTACTATTAAACTAAATTGAAGTTGTAAATCAGGTTGATAAATAGAAGTTAAATCATCATCTAATAGATTCAGAAAATCATTTGTTTCATTCCATTCATTTTGTTCGAAACTTGTTCCGTTTTCTGGATATGGTCCTATGTCTTCTTTTGCTTGTGACACAACATCGTCAATAAATCCTGAATTTGCAAAGTAATAATTTCCTGCAGCGGCCAAAGCACTAAACAAACTCCATAGAAGGATAATTATTGCTAAACTCCATGCCCACCATTTTGAGGGTTCTTTTTTAATTTGAGAGCCTAAAGGAATACTAATTGAATTAGGACTTTGAATTTGCATGATATCACAAAACTGGTTGAGATTTTAACCATTCTAAATCAGAAATGTAAAGCTGTCTGATGTCATCTAGTCCTAGAACTAACATTGCAAGTCTTTCCAATCCCATTCCCCAAGCTAGTACTGGAGATGAACAGCCAAGTGGTTCGGTTACCTCAGGTCTAAAAATTCCAGCACCTCCTAATTCTAACCATTGTCCACGCCATTTCACCTCAACTTCTAGACTTGGTTCGGTATATGGGAAGTAAGCGGGTCTAACTCTAACTTCAGGATAACCCATTTTTTCATAAAATGTTTTCAAGGTAGTTACTAGCATTGGTAGATTTGCTCCAGGTTCCATTATTATACCTTCAATTTGATGAAATTCTGGGAGGTGAGTTCGATCAATACTTTCATTTCTAAATACTCTACCAATTCCGAAAACACGACAAGGTTTATTTGGATTTTCTGAAATATATTTTACCGTATTTACTGTTGTATGAGTTCTAAGTAATCCTCTTTGAGCGATATCATTAGAAAATTCTCCTCCCCAACCAATACTTCCTGTATCTCCTCCATGTTCATGGATTTTTTTCCATTGCTCTAATCTATTTTCATCAATTTGAATACTTTCTGGATTGCTAAGATAGAACGTATCTTGCATTTCTCTTGCAGGATGATCTTGAGGTATGAATAACGCATCCATATTCCATCCTGCAGTTTGTACGTAATCTCCATCTATTTCTGTGAATCCCATTTCCAAGAAAATAGATCTAATTCTTTCGATTAAGGACTGCATGGGATGTGGTTTTCCTGTAAGTGGAGTTGATGATTCAAGGCTAACGTCATAGGGTTTAAATTCCGCATTTTGCCATGAACTTCCTTGAAGTAATTCTGGAGTAATCTCTGCAATCATTATTTTTTCTTCCAAATCTTCAGAACTAATTTTCATTCCTTCATTTGTAATTTTCCAGGTTCTAGAAACTTCTTCTAAAGATATCAGTAGACTTTTCCTATTTCTAAAATGATTCAATAAATCGTTATCTAACTCTTCTTCTAAAATCCCTTTTTCTGAAAATCCAACTTTTTCTAAGAATAATCTCCTATCCTTTAGTTTTTCATCAATTAACACTTTATCTTCAGGAATTATTAAATTACTACTTTCTAGAGTTACTCCTAAAGATTTTAATAAACCAATACCAATACCAATTTCATGTTTTTCTACAACAGATGAAGTTTGTAATGATTTCATAGAGGTATCTGAAGATGATTGTAGCCATTCCCATAATTTGATTTCTAAAAGTCCTTCAGAATTTGCTTTAATGCCTTCATTACCTAATGTCCAAAATGTCTTCTTATTTTCAAAACCAATTGCTAAACCTTTTTCTACTAAACCTATGCCAGCACCTACGATAATTGCTTGATCTTCAAATTTAGTCAAATTACATAATTTTTGAACAGTCCAATCTTCATTTTCATTAGATTGCATAACCCCTAACATTCTCTTTTCAGGATTATTTAATTCAACTGCCATGCTCATTCCTGTAGCCCCTTATTATTGATATTTTACAATTTTTAATTTAATTTAGGCTATTTTTACTCATTCTTCCTCTTCCCAAAGTTGTAATTCACAGATTGGACATTTGAATGCTTTAGGTTTTGTACTTTCAACAATAGTAATCTCAGAACAATTTCCACAAAGTATACTTGTTTGAATTGGTTCATCAAGAGTGGTATCAATTCTATATTTCACTTTTTTATCATCAAAATTTGAGGTTAATGAATCATCTAAATCTTCTTTAGAAGGTCTCCAAGTAGAAATTTGCTTAGAAGTCATTGGCTGTTGTTTTGAACTGATTCCTAGAAGAATTAATGCTAATCCAAATAGTGACATTGTTGTGCCTACTACTGAAAGCATACCATCTATATCGGAGAAAACAACACCTGTTCCTAAGATTAAACAGATCCAACCTGAAAAAATAAAATTTATTCTTAGATATTGCATGATTACCAGTTTAAATTAGGGGACTAATCACTTAATGTTAAATTAATATCCCTATATATTTTCAGAAAGGCACATATGTAAGTCTAGAATACGCTATTTGTGGAAGAAAAAGAATTGAAGGTTTTGAAATTAGATGAAATGGCAGAATCTATATGGAATACTTTTATGGTATTGTTTCTAATAATTTTTATAATCTCAGTAATGAATGGATATGGTATTTTTAGATTCGTATACACTATAGGCGTAATGTTAGTACTATTTTTGATTCCTATTCTTTGTATTATTTCTGGAACTTTAATTATGATATTGAGAAAATTAAATTATATTAAAACTGATGGAAACTGGGGTATATTAGCTTTAATGAAGTCAGTATATTCTCGTTATTGGAATGAGACAAAACATAACGTCCCTATCGGAATATAATCGAGATCAAAGTGAGTCGCATTACATTTTATATATTTTTTAGAGATTTTTTTGATTATTTTTTAGGAGTTTCATTTTGAATAATTATTACTTTTTTATCTCCACTGATAGCACCGCCGAATAGGCCTACAATACCACCTATTCCAATGCCAATGCCAATTAGAATTAGAATGATTCCTCCGCAACAAGATGTAAATCCCAAATCTCCTTGATCCTCACAACTAATCCCATCGAATCTATAATTTCCGGGTTGACTGTCTTGACAATTTATACTGTCACTATTTTGTTCAAAATTATTTAGCGCAGTACTGATAGAGAATATACCAAGAAAAATCATGAGTATTGAGCCAAGCAATAAACCTAAACCAATTTTTGAGGTTGTATTAACCATGAGATATATTTTTCTTTCTAATAAATAAAAGGAGTAGGGATTTAATACTCTGAGGCAGTAATTTTGGAGCCAATAGAGAGATTCGAACTCTCGGCCTGCTGATT
>CEOV01130712.1_pt1 | contig 13193 bp, 10 predicted proteins | sample 530631 | NCBI WGS metagenome assembly CEOV01 (sample SAMEA2620756, study PRJEB7988) | marine metagenome | isolation source: saline water (ENVO:00002010), including
GCGTCTCCAATAATTCCATAATCTGCTGCCTTAAAAAAAGGAGCTTCAGGATCCGTATTAATCGCTACCATTATTTTTGAAGAATTAACACCTGCCAAATGCTGAATTGCACCTGAAATACCTATAGCAATGTATAAATCAGCTGTAACTGGCTTTCCGGTTTGACCTACATGTTCTGAATGAGGCCTCCATCCAATATCTGAAACTGGTTTTGAACAAGCTGTTGCCGCACCTAACACATCCGCCAATTCCTCGATCATCCCCCAATTTTCTGGGCCTTTTAAACCTCTTCCCGCTGAAACAACAATTTCAGCTTCTGAAATTGAAATTTTACCACTAGCTGTTTCTTGTCCTTCAAATAAAAGATCACCTTCTTCTGAAAAATCAGATCTTTCAATTGTACAATCTATTTGGTTCTCTTTTAAACCAAAAGAATTAGGAGAAATAGATAATATTGTCTTTTCTGTATTTGATTTTACTGTCTCAATAGCTTTTGTAGAGAAAGATTTTCTTTTTACTGTAATTTCAGAGGATTTCGTTAATGAAATAACATTTGCAATACATGCTGCAGACAATTTTACCGACAATCTAGGAGCAATCATTCTAGAGGTATGTGTTCCTGAAAACACAATAACGCAAGCATCTAATGATAATTCTGCAATTATTTTTGAAGCAGATTGACTATCTCCTTTATTTAAAGAAGGAATTGAAACTACCTTTGAAGCACCGTAAGACCCTAACTTTAACAACTCTTTTTCAGAGACATCTTCTAAAGATACCGCAACTACATTTGTGCTCAACATTTTTGCTGTTTCACTTGCATAAGAAACTGCTTCAAATGTGCTTTTTCTAAAATTCCCTCCCCAACTTTCTGCATATACTAATACTGACATTTTTTATATTTTTTAGTTAAATAACCTTTGCTTCATTATGTAATAAATGTACGAGTTCAGATACATTAGACGCATCTACAAATTTACAACCAGCTTTTTCCTCAGGTTTTGCAAAACTTACAGATGTAGAATACTTACTAGAAGAAACAGGTTCTATTACAGACAATGGTTTTGTCCTAGACTGCATAATACCTCTCATATTTGGAATCCTTAATTCATTTTCTAACACCAATCCTTTCTGACCTCCTATGACCATAGGTAGAGGAGAAGTAATCATCTCCTTTCCTCCATCAATTTCTCTTACAAGTTTTACACTATTTCCTTCAATCTCTAATCCAATACAAGCATTCACAAGTGGTAAATTAGTCATTTCGGAAATCATTCCAGGAACAGCCCCTCCATTATAATCTATCGATTCTCTTCCTGCAATAATTAAATCAAAACTATTTTGTTTAATATATTCCGAAATTTCAAAGGCTACTGAAAAACTATCATGAGGATTCATATTTACTCTAACAGCATCATCCGCTCCTATAGCTAGAGCCTTTCTCATTACGGGTTCTACCGACACATCTCCAACAGTAATAACAGTCACTTTACCTCCTATCGATTCTTTAATCATAATAGATTTTGTAAGTCCAAACTCATCATAAGGATTAATTACAAACTGAATGCCGTTGTTATCAAATTTAGTATTATTATCTGTAAAATTAATTTTAGATGTTGTATCTGGAACACTACTAATACAAACTAATATATTCATATTTTATTTTTTAATTATAATTAGATTGCAAATCTAATAAAAATGATGTTCAAAATTCTTTAAAAGAACAAAAAAACCAATACAAATATGTACTTTCAATAAAAATACTATTTTTGCAATCCTTTTAAACTAATATTAAAAAAAATTAAAATGGAATCAATGATGATATATATGCCAATTGTTATGGCAATTATTGGATTGTTATTTACAGCAATCAAAAGAAATTGGATAATGAAGCAAGATGCAGGTGATGGTAAAATGAAAGAAATATCTGATCATATCTACACTGGAGCTTTAGCCTTTTTAAATGCAGAGTACAAACTACTTACAGTATTTGTAATAATTGTTAGTATATTGTTATTTATCGTTTCTACAATTGTACCTTCAACACATTGGATGATTGTAATCGCATTTATATTTGGAGCTATTTTTTCAGCATATGCAGGAAATATTGGAATGAAAATTGCTACCAGAACCAATGTTAGAACAACCCAAGCTGCTAAAACATCTTTACCTGAGGCATTGAAAATTTCTTTTGGAGGAGGAACAGTTATGGGGCTTGGAGTAGCTGGTTTAGCAGTGCTAGGACTTACAGGATTTTTTATATTTTTTCATAACTACTTTGCAGGAGAAGAAAAAGCTATGTTAATTACTTTAGAGGCTCTTGCTGGATTTTCGCTGGGTGCAGAATCTATCGCTTTATTTGCAAGAGTTGGTGGAGGAATATATACTAAAGCTGCCGATGTTGGAGCGGATTTAGTTGGAAAAGTAGAAGCAGATATCCCTGAAGATGACCCAAGAAATCCCGCTACAATTGCTGATAATGTAGGTGATAATGTAGGTGATGTTGCTGGAATGGGAGCGGACTTATTCGGATCCTATGTAGCAACTGTACTAGCAGCAATGTTACTTGGATACTATTTGATGGAGGATATGATTAGTGAATCTGTAAGTGGAACTTTTGAAATAGTAGGTGGAATACTTAATGGACCTATTCTATTGCCAATGTCAATCGCTGGAGCTGGAATCATTATTTCGATGATTGGAACAATGCTGGTAAAAATAACTGACAATAATGCTAAGGAAAATAAGGTTATGGCTGCGCTAAACAAAGGAAATATTACTTCAATTTTATTAGTAGCTATTTCTAGCTATTTTTTAACAATATATATGTTGCCTGAGATAATGATTATGGACTTTTTTGGTGAAGGGATGCAGAAGTTTAGTTCCTTGGAGGTCTTTTATGCTTCATTAGTTGGTTTATTAGTTGGCGGTCTCATTTCTTCAGTAACTGAATACTATACTGGATTAGGTAAAAAACCTATTCTAAAGATTGTTCAACAATCTAGTACTGGAGCAGCAACTAATATTATATCTGGTTTAGCTACAGGTATGATATCTACATTTCCATCTATATTATTATTTGCAGGAGCTATTTGGGCTTCTTACGAATTTGCTGGATTTTATGGTGTAGCAATGTCAGCATCTGCCATGATGGCTACTACCGCTATGCAGTTAGCAATTGATGCATTTGGTCCAATTGCAGATAATGCGGGTGGTATTGCAGAAATGAGTGAACAAGACCCTGTTGTTAGAGAAAGAACTGACATTCTTGACTCTGTGGGTAATACTACCGCTGCTACTGGAAAAGGTTTTGCTATTGCTTCAGCTGCATTAACTTCATTAGCTTTATTTGCAGCATATGTTACTTTTACAGAAATTGATGGAATTAACATTTTCAAAGCTCCTGTTCTAGCGATGTTATTTATTGGAGGAATGGTTCCTGTTGTCTTTTCCGCACTTGCGATGAATGCAGTTGGGAAAGCTGCAATGGAAATGGTTTATGAAGTAAGAAGGCAGTTTAAAGAAATTCCAGGAATTATGGAAGGAAAAGGAAAACCAGAATATGACAAATGTGTAGACATCTCAACTAAAGCATCCTTAAAACAAATGATGGCGCCGGGCTTACTAACTATTTTATTTCCACTTGGAATTGCATTTTTACCAATGTTATTTGGAATGGATAATAAGGAAATTGCTGAAATGTTAGGTGGTTATATGGCTGGTGTTACTGTTAGTGGGGTACTCTGGGCTATCTTCCAGAATAATGCTGGAGGAGCTTGGGATAATGCAAAGAAATCTTTTGAAGCTGGAGTTGAAATAAATGGTGAAATGACCTATAAAGGATCTGAAGCTCATAAAGCTTCTGTAACTGGAGATACAGTTGGAGATCCTTTTAAAGATACCTCAGGACCTTCTATGAATATTCTAATTAAATTAACTTGTTTAATTGGTTTAGTTGTAGCTCCAATCTTAGGAGGACATGCAGAAGATAGTCATCTTGAAAAGGCAAAAGAAGTTACAATTGAACATGTAAAAGAAGATAATTCAGAAAAAGAAGAGACTTCAGTTATTTTAGATTAACCATTAAAAGTGTTTATTATGAAAAACTTATTTTATAATTTAATAAATATATTTCTTACAATCATAATTATTTCTTGTACAGGTAATTCTGAAAAGAAATCCTCCTCAACCGAAATACCAGTAAAAGAAATATCTGTGCACAACGAAGTGGAAGGTACTTATGAATCTAATCGCCCTACATTTAGTTCAATTGCAAGTTCTTATACTACAAATTTAATTCCTGATACTGAACAAGTTAGTATTAATCAAATTACAATATCTAACAAGTTAGATTGTAATAGTGAAAATATAAATCTATGCAATGAACTTTTAGCGTTTTTTAAAAATGCTACTGAGTTTAACTTTCTAGCTACAGAAGAGTTTGCTAAGGTTGATGAAGGAAAAAAGAATGTTTATATCATTAAAGGAAACTTTAGTGGTGGAGACAGAAAAGTAAATGCTACTTTTCTCTACTCTGTTCATGCCAATTATTTTAAAGGCAATATAATAATTGACACTCCAACTGAGTTTTCTAGTACAAGAGATAAGATTATTAGTATTTCTGTTAAAGGAAAAAAATAAATAGATAAAAAATCATTAAAAAACCACTTAATTAATTAAGTGGTTTTTTTATATTATATTTTTAAAACAAACCATTTATCTCAGCGTCTATTTTCTGAATAATAGATCCTAAATCTTCTTCATTTTCAGAAAAATTAATATCATCAACATCTATAATGAGAAGTCTTCCTTTATCATACTCAGATATCCATGCTTCATACCTATCATTAAGTTGAGTAAGATAATCTAACCTGATACTATTTTCATAATCTCTACCTCTTTTTTGTATTTGACTAACTAATGTAGGCACAGAAGCTCTCAAGTAAATCAGCAAGTCCGGCCCCTCTACTAGAGAATCCATCAAATTAAAAAGTTCTTTATAGTTTTCAAAATCACGAGAAGACATTAATCCCATAGAGTGAAGATTTGGAGCAAAAATATAAGCGTCTTCATAAATAGTTCTATCCTGAATAAAGTTCTTGTCTTCTTTCTTAATATCAATAATCTGACGAAACCTACTATTTAGAAAATAAACTTGCAAATTAAAACTCCATCTTTGCATTTCCTTATAAAAATCATTTAAATAGGGGTTGTTTTCCACATCCTCAAAATGTGGTTTCCACTTATAATGTTTTGAAAGCTTGGTTGTTAATGTTGTTTTACCAGAACCTATATTTCCAGCTATTGCTACATGCATATTTTTTAAAAATTTTTGATAAAAATAAAAAAACTTTAGTGTTTATAAGATATTTATAATATCTGATTAGAGTTAATGTTAATAAGTTCTGTTCGCTTGTAGAATATCTAGAAATATTTTAGTGGAATTATCTAATCTTGGGACTTTATACTGACCTCCTAGTCTATTATTTTTTGAAAGCCAATTATAAAAGATTCCTTTTTTCACATCAATTAACTCAGGTGGAAGTAATAAATAATCTTTATATCTTTTTGATTCATAATCCGAGTTTAATTTCTTTAATGAATCATCTAAATCTCTCATAAAATCAGACTTAGAAGCTGGGAATCTAACAAACTCTATAATCCATTTATGAACCGCAATCGCCTCGTTAATAAAAAATGGTGAAACTATATAATTCGATATAGTACAATTATGTTTTTCCGCGCAGATTTTTAAAGCTTCATCTGCATTTTCTACCATTAATTCTTCTCCAACTGCATTCAAATAACTCTGAGTCCTACCAACTATTTTTATCCGATAAGGATCTAAAGATGTAAACCTGACTGTATCTCCAATAATATATCTCCACAAACCTGCATTTGTAGAAATCACTATCACATACGTTGTATTTAGAGAAACATCTTTCAAACATAGAGCTTCCTTATTACCTTTGTTAAACTTATCCAGAGGAATAAATTCATAAAATATTCCATAATCCAACATTAATAGCAAGTCCTTTTCCTGTTTCTGATCCTGAATTCCAAAGAACCCTTCAGAAGCATTATAACCTTCCAAGTAATTCATATTTCCTTTAGTAATTAGCTTCTCAAACTGATTTTTATAAGGACTAAAGTTAACTCCACCATGCATGTATAATTCTAGATTAGGCCAAACTTCCTGTATATTTTCAGCTCCTGATTTCTCTAAAATCTTATTTAACAAAACTAAAACCCATGAACAAACTCCTGTAATATTAGTAATATCTTCTCGCAATACTTGATCTGATATTAAATCTAGCTTGAGTTCCCAATCTTTTAACAAAGCTGTTTGTAAATCTGGAGATCGATGCATATTTACCCAAAATGGAAAATTATTTATTAATATAGCAGATAAATCACCATCTGTATAGTTATATACCATATTCTGTTCTAAACTACCTCCTAACATTAACCCTTTTCCATTATACAAGTTTGTTTCTGGAAAATTATTACAATATAAAGAAAGCATATCTTTTCCTCCTTTAAAATGACACTCTTCTAAAGAATCTCTAGATATAGGAATGAATTTACTTTTATCATTTGTAGTTCCTGATGACCTAGCAAACCAATGTACTTTACCTGGCCATAACACATCCTTTTCGCTCTCTCTAACCCTATTTATATAAGAAAATAATTCTTCATATGTACGTACTGGAACTTGTTTACGGAAATCGACAATTGAATTAATCTTATGAAATTTATGATCTTCCCCAAATGAGGTATTTTTTCCTTTTTCTATTAACAATGAAAAAACTTCTTTCTGCACATCATGAGGAAATTTCCTAAATAAATTAATCTGATGAATTCTTTTTTTCATCACCCAAGAAAGAATAGAGTTTTTAAAAGGAATATTGATCAATAATTCATATTTTTAGAGCTATAAAAATACAAAAAAATATGAGTAGAGATACACTAAAGAAGATGCGTACAGAACTTTGTGATGTCGTCAAATACAGCTTAGAAATTAATGGAGAAACTTATAATATGAATGATCTTATTGGTAAAAATATTAAGATTGAATGGAAAGGTAAAGTGATTTGTAATTGTGGAGAGGAAAAGAAAAAATTTTTTCGTTCAGGATTTTGCTACAATTGTTATTGGACATTACCAGAAGCATCACAAAGTATATTCAAGCCAGAATTATGCACCGCTCATTTAAATATAGAAGAAAGAGATTTAGAGTGGGAAAAAAAATTTCAATTAGCCCCTCATTATGTATATTTAGCGAACTCAAGTGGAATAAAAGTTGGGATAACACGAAAAAGTCAAGGAGTAGTGAGATGGATGGATCAAGGAGCTAGTCAAGCTATTTTATTAGCAGAAGTACCAAACAGAAGATATTCTGGTGATATTGAAGTATCACTAAAAGGATTTGTAGATGACATTACTAATTGGAGAAAGATGTTGTCAGGAGTACCACAATCTGTAGATTTAGTAAAGTTAAAAGAACAACTATCTGAACATGTTCCAGAAGAATTTAAACAATACATTCTAGCAGACAACACTGTTACTGAAATACGATACCCTGTAAATAAATACCCTTCCAAGATAAAGAACTTAAAACTTGAGAAGAATCCAGTAATTGAAGGGGAATTATTTGGAATAAAAGGTCAATATCTAATTCTTGATGATAATAGGGTATTTAACATAAGGTCTCATGAGGGTTTTGTCGCAGATTTCTTCTACAATGACATTCCAAAACAAGGTTTATTGTTTTAATAAACTTCTATTATATAAGGTAATATCGCTTGAATCTTATCGCCCGAATTTAGAAGTTTAATGTGTTTAAAAGTTTCATCTGAAATATTTAGAATCTCCTGAAAAAACACATTTTGTTGCATAGTTAATCCTTTTAATAATTCTTCAATTTCATCGGTTTTTTTCGGAAGTGAAACAACTCTATAATCTTCTAAATCAGACAATTCTGCTGCTGACACAATAGCATCCTCTAATCCTCCAATCTCATCAATAAGGCCTATCTCTAAAGCATCTATTCCACTCCAAACTCGACCCTGACCTATATTATCAACATCTCGTTTACTCATTCCTCTTCCTTCAGAAACATGAGTAATAAAAGTTTCATAAACATCTTCTACAGATTCCTGGATAACATCTAACTCAAAATTGGTTAATCTTCTATTTCCTCTTCCTAAATCAGAATACTTATGTGTATTTACAGTATCAATATATACTCCTAGTTTGTCATTTAATAATCTCTTGCTATTAGGAAGAATACCAAATACACCAATAGAACCTGTTAAAGTTGTATGGTTTGCAAAAATCTTATCCGCATTACATGAAATATAATATCCACCGCTAGCAGCATAATCTCCCATTGAAACAACTATTTTCTTTTTCTGTTTTGCTAGATTTAATTCTCTTAATATTATATCAGAAGCCAGGGCGCTACCACCGGGGGAATTTACTCTAAATACAATAGCCTTAACCTTTTCGTCTTCAGCAGCTTCTCTTATTGCCTTCACAGTAGTTTCAGAGCCAATAGAATTATAACTTCCTTTACCAGTATTTATAGCTCCTGTTGCATAAATTAGGGCTATCTTATTTTCACTAATACTTTTTACAGATTTTACATCCAGATATTTTTGAAATTCAATTAAATTCTTAGACTTTTCTTGAAGTAAAGATAAAACCTCGTCTTCATATCTAAGATCATCAACAAAATTTAGTTCCATACATGCTTGTGGAGAATTTAATTGCAAATTATTGATAATCTCATTAATCTTTTCATCCTTTATACTTCTCTGCTTAGAAACTCCTTCATTAATTACATCTGACATAGAATTAAGTAGTTTTTCTAATTGTTCTCTATTTTCATCACTCATTCCATTATACATATATGGTTCAACAGCACTTTTAAATTTTCCATGTCTAATAACCTGAACATCATAACCTATTTTATCTAAAAATTCTTTATAAAATAATACTCCCGCACTAAAACCATTAAACTCTATCATCCCTTGTGGATTAAGAAATATAGAATCTGAAACAGAAGAAAGATAATATGATAATTGAGTATATACTTCAGAATAAGAGTAAATAAACTTTCCTGTTTTCTTAAACTCTAATAGCTTCTCTCTTATCTCCTCGATATTAGTGAGACCCGCATTCAGTCCAGATAAATTTAAATAAATTCCTGTAATCCTTTCATCAAGTTTTGCCTTTTCAATGTTATCTAGTATTTGCTTAAGTTCAATATTGTCCGCAGTAGAAAAACTTAAACCTTCAATCTTAGGAAGAGGATTTCCAGAAGTTCTATCTAAAATATTTTTATCTAATTTTATTTTTAAGATAGAATTTTTCTTTACAATTATTTCTTTTTCTTTAGGAATTAAGACAGATACTAAAACTAAAAAGAAAATGAATATTATAATTATTGAAAGTAAACGAGAAAATGTATTTTTAAGAAATTTTTTCATATTTATTTTTTGAGAATATAAAATTACAAAAAAATATAATATAATAATTGTCTATTCCTATATTTGAATATTAGATTAATATGAATATAATTTACATACAAATAGGAAGTAATATGGGCGATAGAATATCCTATATCAACAACAGTATGCAACAAATTGAAGATAAATTAGGTGAAATTTCAAATTCATCTAAAATATATGAGAGCAGTCCTTGGGGAAATATTAATCAAGGAAATTTTTTAAATAGCGTTATTAAAGTAGAAAGTGATTTGGACGCGTTTAAGACCTTAAAAATATTACAAGAAATTGAAGAGAATTTAGGAAGAAAAAGAATCCAAAAATGGGGAGAAAGATGTATTGATTTGGATATACTATTCTTTAACAATCACATAATTGATTCTAAAAATTTAACTGTCCCTCATCCCTATATTCAAGATAGAAATTTTGTACTTATTCCACTAAACGAAATTGCTTCTACTTTTAATCACCCAACTCTAAAAAAGGATATTTTTGCATTATTAAACGACTGTACAGACAAGGAAGAGGTTTCAATTTATGAGATATAATTTTTTAGTTATAGAAGGAAATATTGGTAGTGGAAAAACTAATCTTGCAAAGAAAATTGCTGAAGATTTTAATGGAAAACTAATTCTTGAGGCATTTGCAGACAATCCATTCTTGCCAAAATTCTATAAAGAATCTGAAAGAAATGCCCTTCCATTAGAATTGTTTTTTATGGCAGAAAGATTTCAGCAACTAAACGAGAAGAAGAATACATCCGATCTTTTTTCAAAACTTATTGTTGCTGATTATTCTTTTTTTAAATCTAAGTTATTTGCTCAAAATAATCTGAAAGAAGATGAGTTAAATTTATTCAATAGACTTTATGATATTATGTTTTATAACGTAAAGAAACCTGAATTATTGATATATATTCACTCTGATGTGGAGAGATTACAAAAAAATATTAAAAAGAGGGGTAGAAAATTTGAACTGGAGATTAAAGATGAATACTTGAAAAGTATTGAAAATAAATATCTAGATTACCTAAAAAAACAAAGAGATTTTCCTGTATTAATAATTGATGTAAGTTCTATTGATTTTGTCAACAACAAAAGTTCTTACAAAAAGATATTAGATGAAATAAATTTTATATCTAATAATGAGCAAATTAGAAGCGTTACATTAGATTAGCCATTTACTTAAATCTCTACCTATCAATTTCTCTAATTTTGGTATCTCTTCCTTGTAATATTTGTGTGTAAGTTTTTTTCTAAGTTCTGCAGATAATTTTTCAGGTTCCTTATATGCTAATTTGAAAATAAAATGTACTAAACGAGATGGTAAATATTTAGAAATAGTAAACTTTGGCATTAAGTTATAAAACCTCATTTTTTTTAAAACAAATCCTAAAATTCCTTTAGGAGTTCCAGAAACATTGGATTTATTAGATATATCTATTTCAACATTTTCATTTACCTCTAGGAATTTAAAAATATCCTTTAAAGTTTCCTTGGGGCTTTTTATTATATCTTCAAATAAATAAACTTTTATTTTCTCTGAAGGAAATAAATCATAATACCTTTGTAATTGATCTGAGTAATACCCTTTTTCTATATAATGATACAAGGGACTCCATTTTTCATTTATCCGTTCCTGTTCCTTTTCTATAGATTCTTCAAAAGAATTTGAATTTTCCTTATCTGCTCTTACAACATGAAGGTAATTAGAATATGCTCTATCTACAGGTTGTCTTAAAATTGCAATAATTCTTACATTCTGAAGATTTTCCTTAATTAAATGAGGTGCTTTTTTATTATAAATATATGCAGGTGAAGCTTCTCCAATTGCTTTCTCACTGGAAACATCTTCAAACATCAACCAGTAATCTTCAAGAGTTGTCAAATTTTTACTCTTACTTCCTAAAACCTTATAATCCAAATTTTGTTTATAATGATTAAAGAACATAGGTTCTTTAATCTTTGTCATGAAAATTTCCGGATGTTGTTTTAAATAAGTATATAAAGATGTAGTTGCCGATTTCATCGCGCCAATCACAATAAAATTTGGTTTATTTTTTACCATTTTGTTTCATACAAAAGAACCCCAAATAATTGGGGTTCTAAACTTTCTTAAATCTTTATTTTGTTAACGAAATAAATTTTTCGTGAGTTCTATATTTCTCAAACTCTAAATCTTTTAGAGCTTCCTCTTTATAAATATCTGAATTCTGAATTGATTTTTCCAAATTTATGAATAACATAGATTCGTTACCTGCTCTTGCTCCTGCAATTGCATTTAAATAAAAACACTCAGCGGTGTTTTCATTACAAGTATAATTGTTGTTACCATTTAGAATATTAGCAAGAGCAGCATTGTAAGAATTACCTCTTAATCTTTCTGTAGCAGACCTATAATTTCCTTGTCTTATATCTAATATAGCAAGGTTCAATGGGGTGGTATTTGCTTTATTAAATAGAATTCGAGCTTTTTTCAGATCTCCATTCCAAGAAGCAACAATTCCTAAGTTGGTAAGTACAGAAGATTCATTTGCCCCTCCATTTTGTTCTGCTTTATTTAAATATTCGTATGCCCTATCCATGTTTCCTTTAGAAAGATGATAAGCAGCAATATTATTATATGCTCTCCAATCATTATGCAAATCTATAGCAGTTGAGTAAATCTCTAATGATCTAGAAACATTTTCTAGCAAAGAAGCAGAGTACAATAACTCTTCAACCGATAAGTCAGAAGGATTACTAATAGAAAGCAACAAAATATCTTCTTTTGTCTTTTTTGGTACATAAGAATTAATTGTAATCTCAGATTTTCTTAAGTATTGTAAAACATCATTTTCTAAAGCATCATATACTTGAGCCATATCTTGCAACAATTCACCTTTTTCCTTTTGAGATTTCTGTTTGTTTCTATCTGTTAAACTTAGTATTGTATTTTTTTCTTTTATAGAAGAATTAGAAACTAATTTGTTAAAACCGTCCCAGTCAGCACCTGCAGATGACTTTTTATAGTAATCATCACTACTAGCTCCATCTGCTTTTAATCTTTTTAGTAAATATTTTGCATATGAGAGAGTACTATTTTGTCTGTCATCAGAAAGCTCTGTATTGACCTTCTCTGTTCCTTCTGGGGAAGCTGAAGATTTAATCACAAAAGATTCGGTTTTATATCCTAACTTGATAAAGTCTTTTAATTTTTGTACATCTTCATCACTTTTTTCTGTAGTTCTAATATTACTTTTATTTACCAAAAAGTATATAGTAGCTGTTTCTGATATAGTTTCTACTTCTTTATATCCATGATCAGCAACCGCGATAATCTCATCATTCTGCACTCTCATTGATGTAGAGATTACACCATTCGCAATTGTAACAGGACCCAAAATTTTATTATCATCTTCTAAAATAGCTAATGCTCTTAACTCTAAATTAGATGATTTCATGTCCTCCGTATACTCTATTTTATCAGAGTAAACAAAAGAACCTCCTGATTCAAAAAATATTGTTTCATCTCCTCCTGTTGCTTGTTCACCTTGTAAGATAACTGACTTTAATCGCGTTTCTTCTCCTGTTTCGCTTATTATTACTGGAGTAATTTCTACAGTAGCTTTTTTGGCAAAATATTTTTCAGGGAATTTTCCTTTCAAATTAACAACTACATCTCCTGCATGGACTTCTAATA